>CEUZ01514231.1_pt1 | contig 13636 bp, 15 predicted proteins | sample 361511 | NCBI WGS metagenome assembly CEUZ01 (sample SAMEA2622822, study PRJEB7988) | marine metagenome | biome: marine biome (ENVO:00000447); feature: surface water layer (ENVO:00002042); material: "saline water (ENVO:00002010), including plankton (ENVO:xxxxxxxx)" | depth 5 m
AAGGTTTTATAAGCATTCTCATAAACAAATGCAATAAATGATTTTACGCATTAATATGCTATTAATCCTCTTAATTTGTAAGAAAACATGAAAAAAACTACATTTTTAATAGCAGGAAAGCATGCTGTTACTGAAGCTTTAAAGAATCCTAGAAGAAAAGTTTTAAAAGTATTTTTGAATGAAGACTCAAAAAAAACATTAAATAAAGACAATCAAAATCTTAATTTGCTACACGGTACAAAGTTATATTACAAAACTAAAAAGGAATTAGACCGCTTATGCTCAAAAGAAGAAATATCACATCAAGGATTAATAGCAGAAATTGAACACTTAGAAAAAATTGAACTTAAAGATTACATTAATTCAATACACGACAAAAAAAATATTACCTTTATTGCTTTAGAAGATGTAACAGATCCAAGAAATATTGGTTCTATAGTGAGAAGTGCAGCATCGTTTAATATCGATGGACTTATTGTTAAAGAAAGAAACTTTCCGGACGAAAGTAAATTCTTATATAAAAGTGCAAGTGGATGCATGGAGCATCTAAATATATTTAAAGTATCAAATATAAATTCTACTTTAATATACCTAAAGAAAATTAATTTTTGGATTTGTGGTTTTGATAAGAATGGCGAAAAGAACTTTACCGATCACGACTGGGAAGGCAATAATGTCTTGTTGTTTGGTTCTGAAGGATATGGATTAAAATATCAAACATCAAAAAAATCTGATTTTATTTTAAGAATTAATATAGATAAAAGAGTAGAAAGTTTAAATATATCAAATTCAGCAGCTGTAGTTTTTCATTATCTAAATTATATAAAAAAAAAGATTTAGTGTAATTAAAAATTAAGCTTTATTTTCTAAAATCTTTATTAAAGTTTTAGATACAAAATCAATCTCAGAATTTTTTACTCCCAGTCCAGAAGGTAGGTAAAATCCATTTTTAGATAAATAATCGGAGTTAGCGAACTTTTTATTTTTTGAAAACAATTTTATACTTTTAAAAACTTTTTGTCTATGCATAGGAAAGAAAAAATTTCTAGTTTGAATATTTTTTTTTAGTAATTTATTTACTATTTGATCTCTTGAAATTTTAACTTCTTTTTTTAACAAAACTCCAAAAACCCAGAATATATTGGTTGAATATTTTAATTTATGAGGTTGTATATAAATTTTATCACATCCCTTTAAATTATTTATATATCTTTTTCCTATTTCTCTTTTTCTTTTTATTATTTTAGAAATATTTTTTAATTGACCGCAACCAATTGCAGCTTGTAAATTTGACATTCTATAAACCCATCCAATATCTGTGTGATTAAATCTTTCCGCTCCATCTCCAAAACACAAATTTCTAAGTGAAGAGCATTTTTTGAACAATTCTTTGTCATTGGTTAAAATCATTCCTCCTTCTCCAGTTGTAATATTTTTATTTGCATAAAAACTAAAAGTACTAATGTCGCCAAAACTCCCGCACATTTTACCTTTATATTTTTGTCCAATCATTTCAGCAGCATCTTCAATTACTTTTATTTTTTTATCTTTAGCAACTTTTAAAATTTTTTCCATTTCAACTGGAAAACCATATATGTGGGTTATTATTATAGCTTTCGTTTTTTTATTGATTTTTTTTAAAACTTGTTCAGGTAACATATTCCAATTTTTCAAATCTGAATCTATCAAAATTGGTTTTAATCCCATTTTAACTACAGACAGCGCTGTTGATATAATAGAAAAATTAGAAATTATTACTTCAGATTTTGGTTTTAGATTTAATGATTTAACAGCAATCTCTAATGCAGCGGTACCACTTGAAACTGCAACTCCATATTTTCTATTGTTATAAATGGAAAAATTCTTTTCAAAAAGTTTAACAAAAGGTCCATCTGATGAAATCCAATTATCTTTTAAGCAAATATTTAAATTAATTTTTTCATCTTTAAATAATTTTGGTGTATTTACAGGGATAAATCTATTTTTTGAATTTAACTTTCGCTTCATTTATGTTTTCAAACTTTATTTTATCTTTAATTAAACTGTATGGGCCTTGTTTAATCTCAAGCATCTCAACATTTTTTATAATTTTGAAACCATGCCCACCATGAACAAGCATTATAATATCTTTTTCTTTTAAAATCTTACTAAATAAATATTTTTTATGAAGATTATAAAAATCAACTCTAATTGAACCTTTTAATATTAGAATTACCTCTGTTGTATATGAGATTTTTGTAATTCTTTTTTTATGTAAGTGAGGTTTAATAATATGACCTTTTTTGTGTTTCATATAACCAAATTGTTGGGTAGATTCATTCGGGGTAAAAAAAGTAATACCTTTTTTATTCCTATAGTTTCCTCTTACAATTAAAGCTAGCAACTTCTTCTTATAAATTATTTTTTCAATCATATAATTAACTTCTTCTTATTATAGTCGTTAAGACTCTTATAAAGTAAATAAACCCTAAATATAGAAATCGAATTGGATTTGCCGCAGTTTTACTTTCATTTAAATCATCATCCTTCATTTGAATACAAGAAATCTCTTTTATTTTAAAACCTTTTCTATTAGCATTTTCTATAAATTCTATAAAGAATTCGCCATGCCCATAAGCCAAGAAGGTAACTTCTTCTAAAACTTTTCTTTTCATTAAAAAAATTCCACTCGTGTAATCTTTTATTTTAGAACCTAATAATGTTCTACAAATGACGTTAAAATATTTGCTACATAATGACCTAAATAATTTCCTGTTGTCCTGACCTCCCTCAACATATCTTGAGAGAAAAGCTATATCATGACCCTCGTTTAAAGCATTATTCATCTCCTTAAATTTAAGTGTTAATTCAGTCATGTTAGTATCTATCCACCCTACTCTGTCACCATTGCTTTCTATTAGGCCAGTTAAAAATGCTGAGGCCAAACCTCGAGATTTTTTTCTATGAATTAATTTGATTTTTTTATCATTATTTAATTCGTTAATAATATCTCTTGTTTTGTCACTTGAATTATCATCAACAATAATTAGTTCTAAATTTTCTATATTTTGTTGGAGTGTGATGATAGAATTTTTAATATAGTTTTCTTCATTATAGGTACATAAAATTATGGTAGTTTTTTCTTGAGTCATTAATTATATTTATTTTCAATTTCTAAATCATTTTCCATCATTATTGATATAAGTTTATCTAAATTTGTTTTAACTTTATAATTAAATACTTTTTTGGCTTTTGATATATCGCCTATGAGTGAAACCGTTTTGCTTGGTCTAAGCAGCTTTTTATCTATTTTTACATATTTTTTGAAATCTAGACCAACATATTTAAAACATTTATTTACAAAATATTCCACACTATGGCTGCTGCCAGATGCAATAATAAAAACATCTGGTTTTGAGAGCTGCATAATTTTATATGCTGTTTCTACGTAGTCTTTAGCATAACCCCAATCTATTTTGGCTTTTATATCACCTAAGTATAATTTTTTTTGTTTACCATAATATATTCTAGCTACTGCCTTGGTTATTTTTCTTGAAACATATTCACTTGGTCTTATTTCAGATTCGTGATTATAAAAAATTGCTCCATATACTTTTAGACCGTAAACTTCACGATACATTTGACAAGCATAATATGCTGCTACTTTACCAAGAGCATATATACTAAGTGGAGAAAAAGTATCTTTTTCGTTTTGCTTTCTTTTTTTAGTGTTACCAAAAATATTTGAAGAAAATGGTTGAAAAAATTTTGATTTAGGTGATGAATTTCTAATTATTTCTAAAATTTTAACAACAGAACTACCTGTAACATCAAATGAATATGAAGGAATATCAAAACTCCATTTTACGTGATCTTGATCTGCAAAATTATATATTTCGTCTGGTTTAACTTTCTTGATAATTTTTTCAATAGATATTAGGTCGAGCAAATCCCCGTGATGAAGAGTAAAATTTTTTTTATTTATTAAATTATCAACATTTTTCAAATTTCCTGTAGCAGACTTTCTAACTAAACCATGAACATGATAATTCTTTTTAAGAAGATACTTTGCCATAAACGAGCCGTCTTGGCCAGTTACTCCAAATATCAATATTTTTTTCTTTTTATTCATTAAATTTAATTATTTTAAATTTTGGAAAAGGCAAAATAAATGCACCACCTTTTTTAAGCCATTTCTTTTCTCTTTTTATAAACTCATTAATAAAACCCCAAGGTGTTACAAAAAAATAATCTGGATACAAGTTTCTTGCTAATTTTTCAGATATAATTTTTATTCCAGTTCCTATTGTATACTTTCCCCATTTTTCAGGACTACGTTCAGCAGCAAAGGGAATTTTTTTAGAATTTAATCCATAATATTGCAAAACTGTATTACCTTTAGTTGAAGCTCCATATAAATACACCTTTTTATTTTGTTTAATTTTTTTATTTATAAATCTTACTGTCATTTCTTTATTTTTTTTAACTCTGTTAATGAAGCCTTTCATTAAACTCAATACGTCCTCTTTTTGAAGTTTAATACTACCTTTCCTAAATTTTCTACAATATATACGATAACTTCCACCATTTATATCATTTTCCTCTATTTTAAAAATTTCCATACCATTTTTTTCAAATAAAAATTTTAGTGATTTGAGTGAATAAAACTCTATATGTTCGTGACAAATATTTCCTAGGTCATTTTTTTTTATCATTGATTTTAAACACATCAATTGAGCGATAAATATGCCATCATCGGCAAGTGAATCGGCGGCATCTTTGATAAATTTATTTGGCTCTTCTAAATCATAAAACATTCCTATTGCTGTTATTATTTTTGGTTTATTTAAATTTTTTTTAATAAGAATTTTATTTAATTTTTTTTTATCCCAAAAATTATTAATGATAAAATCACAATTTTTCCTTAAAAACTTTTGTAAATTTTTGGCAGGTTCACATCCAATGGTCTTAAAATTTCTTTTCTTGTAATAGCTTAATAGAGTCCCATCATTGGCACCAATATCAAGTACTACGTCGTCATCATATAAATTTACATGTTTTATACTTTCTTCAAAAATATTTTGTAAAGCCATTTCCATAGTTCTTGTAACTCCGGATCTATACCAATAAAATCTCTTATACATTATTTCTTGTGGAGCAATATGAGATAATTGTATAAGGGTACATTTTTTACAGTACAATAATTTTAATGGAGCTTTAATTCCCCTTCTTACATTTTTTTTGCTAACAAAGTTACTTACAAATAAATTTCCTAGTGAAAATATCTTTTTAATTTTTGTGCTTTTGCAAAGTAAACAGCTTTTTATTTTTTTTGTTTTTAATTTCATTTAGCGCAATCATTATAATTCATTGCAGTAATTTAGTCGCACAAACTCTACTCCACGACAGTATTTACTGAATCTGACTCTCTCAAAAGGAAAATTTTTTAAAACATTATTTTGAGGTTGTTTTGGTGTATATTTAAGTTCAACAATATTATAATTATCAAAAGTCGATAGTTCAGAAACTTTTTTACCAATAATTTTTTTATAGATTATTTTTTCATCTATAGTTAATCTTACATTTTTTACTTTATAATAGCTTCTTTGATAGATTACATTTACTCTCGGTAAGCATAATCCATAATCATGGTCAAAAATTCCTAAATTGAACAAATCTAATGAGTTGTTTACGAGTTTTGAGATTTTATATCTTCCTTCTACAGAAGTAATTTTAATTTCCTTATTAACTTTGATGTTCTTATTAGAAAAAAATTCCTTATCATACATTCTGAGTCTTATCTTTTTTCTTGGAACAACTCCCTCAATGGATTGATTGTACATAGAATAATTAAGATTATCAAAATATATAGAATTAATTTTTCTAGCAGGATAAATCTTTTTACCCTCATTTTCAATAATCCATTTCTTTAAATGAAAAATTTTACTTGAGGAAATTTTTAGTTTTTCTTCTCTTCTAAAACTCATAAGTCCAAAATAATTTGTGATCCTTTTTGCGTAAAAAACATTTCTTTATCGCAATTCGTTTCTAAAATTTCTATTTTTGCACCAGAAAATTCTTGTTTTTTTCTATATGCTGAAAAACAAATTGGTGATTCAAATATCTTTGATTTGTAAATTTTAACAAAAGAAGAATCTTTAGCTGCTAATGCAATATTTGATTTTTTGATTTCAATTTCTTTCAGAGTTATATTAGATTTTTCACCGATTGATATACCTTTATCTCCGCAATTTTTTGCTTCAATATTATTAACTTCATAAATTCCATAGGAAAAATCTAAACAATCATTTCTTGCTGTATCAATTTCAATAGAATTAATTTTTAAATTTGAAAAATCTAAATCAAAAGCGTCAGATTCACTATCTATAATTTTCACTTCATTTACATTTCCTTTAGTCCTAATAAAATTTATAGAATCTTCGCAAGCAGAACTTTTTGAAAATAAATTTATATTAGAAACTTCGATGTCTAATAAAGTAACGCAACCTGTTAGGCTTAAATTGTTGCTAGAAATATTTGTATCATTTTGAAATTTATTGCCATTAAAAATAATATTCCAACTGTCAATTTTGTTACCAGTAATTATTACTCTGCCAGAATTTGATTTTTGCTTGATATTTATTTCTTTTTTGTCATTAAAAACATTTAATTCTATTTGCTCATTATATTTTACAACAAATTGATCATCAATTTTTTTGCTTTTCCATATTTTCTGCTTAGGATATTTTCCCTTTTCGTAATTAATATCATCATATACAAATAAATACTCATTATTTTTAGATTTTAATTCAGGTATTTTTGAGAATCTCTGACTTAATGCTTCTGCTAGTAAATTTTGAAATTCTACTATAGTATTTTTTTTAGTATCACACTCTTTTAAATCAAAATCACAAATATAGAATTCTTTCTTATCAAAATTAACAAATATTAGTTTTATATTTTTCGTTTCTTCATTTTTAATTCCAGAAAAATACTTTTTTGATTTTGAAAATTCAACAAGTTCTGGCTCTGAAGTATTAATTGCTTCCAGTCTATTTGTTATTCTATCTATTATTTTCCCATAGTCATTACTAGAAAAATTTACCCCTAAATCTTTAAGTCTTTTTTGATGTTTTTTATGATCAATAGCTTTGATTAATTTAATGGCTTTTATTGAACCCTTTTTTGCATCTATTGATATTTTTTTAGAAAGTTTTTGTAATTCAGATTTTTGTTTATTGTTTACTATATTTGATTTACCATCATAATAAATTGGTAAAAAATTTTGATTTATTGGGTCAAAATAAAACCTTCTATCATCATATGATTGTCCGTGATATGCATCAAGTGCATATATTAATGCTTCATAGGTTTGAAATTTTTTTTTGTTAGATTCGTCTAAAAAAAAATTTTCAGTATCTATATGTAGTCTATCGTAAGGCATATAATATTCTTCAATTAATGATTTTGATTGATGGCTTTGCAAATAAATTAAATTTAATGCCGAAACTGCAGAAAGTGCAGTTCTTCCATTAATTTCATCTTTTAATGAAAAATTTTTATTTATAATCCTAGATAAAGATAATCCTGGTATCATTTTGTCATCTTTTATCCTATCGACAGTAAACCTTTCGTCGCCCTCTAAAAGAGGTCCCTCAACTAAATTAAAATTTTCTAAAAATTCTTTTCTTAAATCTTCTTGAAAGATATATTTTTGTGTAGTCCCATTTATCCTCGAAGATATCATAAAAGTTCTTGGGGCTAAAAAACCCAACTCTCGTAAAAAAGAAGAAATAAAAACTTCATTTTCACCTCCCTCTCTAGCTTTAGGAAGAAATAATTTAAATCTTGTAATATTATTTATGTGACCATCTAATAGTCGTACATAAAGACTGGTAAGAGGAGTTCCACCTTTCCAGTCAAGATGCCACCAAAGATCTCCAGTAATTCTAACTTTTGCTTTGAATTTACAAGATAAATTATCATCAGTAAAATTTACAACTACATGTGAATCAAAATTTTTTTTATATTTATCATCTATTCTAAAATTAAACCAATCTTTATTATGAGTTTTAGAATCTTCTGAATTAAAATCAACTAAAACTCTGAAAGCATTTTCTATCCATCTTCTTGGATTATTTAAAACTATCTCAATATTTTTAATTTTTTTCTCTTTTATGGATACGTCTGAAACCGAGCCATTACAATACGGATCGATTGCATCTTTAACTATATAATCTTTTGAATAGGAGTTTTTTAAGGGAAGTAAAATAAAAATTAATATAATAACTTTTAAAAAATGATATTTATGGAGCATATCTCACTTCAATGCTTTCAATATCATTGTTTCCTTGAATTTCTTTTTTTAAATTATTAATTTCGTTTTTATCAGAAAAAATTAATCGATAGTTGTAGGAAGTTGGATCTTTAGTTGCAAATGATTGGACTAAATTTTTGCTATCATCTAAAACTTTGATCGGAGTTGACGATTTAACCTCCATTATATTAACATTTGACCCTTCTTCAAAAGATAGTGAAAATAAATTTTTTCCTCTTTTCTTAGAAATATTTTCAAATATTTTAGCACCCAAAATTACAGAAACTGTTACTACGGTCATTAAAATACCAAGCTTAAGATTTACGGACATTCCTATTCCTATGGTGATTAGAGCAAAAAATATTACTAGCTCTAGAGGACTCTTAACTGGATTTCTAAATCTAACTATTGATAAAGCTCCTATCATACCAAGTGAAAGAGCAAGATTACCCGCTATCAAAGTTGTTATTATCATTGTGATTGGCGGGAGCAGAGCATAACTCATTGTATGATGATATGTTGTCGCCCAAGTTTGCTTAGCATAACCCAAGGATAATCTAACTGCTAATCCACAAATTATAGCAACTATTACTAATAATAAAAATTCTAAATTACTTGGATTTTGCATGATTTCTAAATTTCATAATTTATTAAAAATAATTTTGAATATTTAACTTTAAAACATATGAAATATCAAATAAATTGTGATCAATAAAGAAGATTTACGCCATTTTTGTTTCATTGTTATGATAAATATAATTAAATTTTTAAGAAAAAATAAATACAAATTTCTGGTATTCGTTTTAATATTATTTTTTTTAGCCTTTTTAGGTATGTGGAATATCGTCAGCGGCGGCTATGATAAACAAAATAAAACTATACTTTTTATTAAAAAATTTATTCCTTCTAAATTAGCAAGAGAAGTAAGAGACACAATATTTATAATACCCGATCTTAAAGAAAGAAATAGATATCTGGAATTGGTAATGAAAAAATACGATCAAGGTATGAATGGAGAGATTTTTAATGAAAAAATAATTATCTCTGAGAAAAATAAAAATAAATATTTATTTAAAGAATTCTTTATTCCATTTTCTCGACTTGATCTTAGATTGGGTTGGGCTTCTAGCAAAAATAGTTTAAAAAAACATTATTTAGAAATTATTGAAGATAAAGTCTTAGTCATTTCAGGGAATGGTCAAACCATATATTTCAATAAAAATAATATTTTTAATAAAAAACTTGATCAAGTAAATATTCCTAACAACTTAAAAAAGATATTAAATCTAAGTAAAATTGAACTAAATGGTATTAGAGATCTCTTTGTTGAAGAGAATAAAGTCTTTATTTCTTTATATTTTAAAAATTCTAAAGGATTTTCAATGAATGTTTATGTTGCAGACTTAAATTATACAAAATTAAATTTTTCTCTCTTTTTTGAATCAAATCAATATTGGAATCAATGGTCAACAAGAACAGGAGGAAGAATTGAAAAATATGTTGATAATAAAATTTTATTAAGCATTGGTGATGGATCTACGAAAAATTCACCTCAAAATTTAAAATCTTTATTAGGAAAAATTATATCTATAGACAAAGAAACTAAAGAATATGAAATAATTTCCTTTGGTCACAGGAATCCCCAGGGTCTTGTTTATATTGAAGATCTTAAGCTGATAATAAATACCGAACATGGACCGAAGGGTGGTGATGAGATTAATATAAACTATCTAGATTCTGCTGAACCTTTAAATTATGGATGGGATATTTCATCTTACGGAACGGAGTACAGTGGTGATGATCCGTATAAAAAATCTCATTCAGAATATGGTTTTATTGAACCATTTAAAAATTATACACCCTCTATTGGTATAAGCGAAATAGCTTACATCCCAAATAATCTCGGGGATGAAAAGCTCTTTTTTGTATCCTCATTAAGAGCTGGCTCTATATACACATTAAAAACTGATAATAAAATTAGTAAAATTCTTGACGAAGATAGAATTTTTTTTCCTGAACAAAGAATTAGAGATATAGAGTACGACAAAGAAAATGATATATTCTTTTTAATATTTGACCCTATTCCATCGATAGGAATACTTAAGTTAATATAAATTTAGATATTTTATTTATCTTGCCTATTTAGAATTTTTGAATTAAATAAAACATCATGCCCCTATAGCTCAATTGGTAGAGCAACTGATTTGTAATCATTCGTCCACTCAAAAATCATCTAAAACTTATCATATATCCCCGTAAAAAGATTCAAAAAAGTAAAAAGAAATACACTGACTATAGAATGACTATGGATTGCAAAGTTGTCGACACAATTCTGCCTCTGGTTTCGGGTGCTTGGTTAATTGCACCTGGCAGACGGAACGCTCCTTCTTCTTATTTTTTAATAAATTTAATTAAGCTATGCAAAATAAATATTCCTGGCCAACAAAATATAAGAAACAAAATAACTTCTGGATCTCTGTCGAGGAACATTACATAAAAAATGTATATAACTAATGGAGCAGATATGATTCCCCAAATATAAAGAAATTTCTTTGAAAAAGGGAACCCAAGATTAAACCAATGTTTTTTGGTAACCCATTTTATAAAAGCATAATTATTAAAATATTCTTCAAATGACTTTTTTGACTTAACTTTTTTCATTTATTTGCAATCAAAATTAAACTGATATGTCCAAGGAGATTCAATTTGACTGTTAAAAAAATTTCGAAGATTTCCCTTTTTTTTAACTTGTGAGTCCTTAATTCCTATAACAAAACCTTTTCTTTTGTATCCTCCCCAATAAACATGGCCTCTATACAAATAGTGCACAGGTTTATTATAGTCTCCTACAAGACTCTTACCCGAAAGGTAATTAAACACCTTTCCCCATTTTCTTTCTAACTTTTCCTTATTTGCTTTATCGGCTTTTTTTTCATTCTCTATAAACTTTTTAGTATTATGCTTTAAAGCTAGCTTGTATTCATTATATAAGGTTTCTGATTTATATTTTAATATGCTGAGGAACTTGCGTTCGGACAAATTTTTAGCTTCCTCGAAAGTGATTCTTGAACCATCCTTAAGCTCTATAAAATCCCTATAAGCTCCCGTTAGAGGATATTTAAATAAAATTTCCTTATATTCTAGGAGCAACTCTTCCTTCGTTTTTATTATTGGTTGTTTGTCAATTTCTTCATCTTCTACTGAAGTTTTTTTAATAGCCTTTGGTACAAGACGATTAGATGTATCTATACCAGTATTTAGATTTGCTACATATTCTATTCCGTGAATAACTGATAGTTCATCATCTTCACTATTATCATAAATTTTCATTTCATCGGTATTGACTAATAACTTAATAATTTTTTTTTTAAATCTTTGTTTATCTTCACCTGTAATGCCCCACAAATCTAAAGAACCAACTTTGCAACTAAATTCAACTTGCTCAGCAACACTAACATTGCACCACAATAAACCCAGAAAGACGTATAGAAATAGTTTTTTCATTTCTTCTTTTTAAATTCCTTGTTCAAATTACTGAAGTAGATGATAGCAATAATAAAGCCAATGAATATAGTGCTTATGACATCTAAGACATATTCCAATGAATCAAATACAACATAGCCCTGCGAAAAATATGTGAACAGTGCGATGAAGTTCACTACAAGATAAAGTTGTCTACCATAATCATTAAATCTATAAAGCAGAAACAAGGAAACAAGATAACCAATCAATATTAACAAAAGCATTATAGTTACAAACGTGTCGTCAAGTGGTTGTAATTGATCATACAAAAGCATTGCTTTGGCCAACTCGGCAGGTGCAAGTGAATAGGGATAAAAGATGATTTTTGGCAGTATAAGAACAGCAAGTATTAGATTAGCCCAAATAATTTTTCTAAATGTTGCTTTTTTCATTTATTCCTGTTTTTTTTTAAACATTATGCCAAATAGTCCTCGCAACAAGCAATAGCAATGATACCACTATGTAAGTTTTTGCGAGACCTGGCCAGATAGGTTTTCCTTTATATCTTGTAGCAGATCTCCAAACTCCTACAACTGCCCATATTTTATATGGCGCCCACATAAATAGAATTAAGAGCTTTGGTAAATTCTGTAAAATAATAATAAGTGCTAATAGGGCAATTATAATTTGTTCAATCAATACATTAAAGATCCAAAAGCTAATAACCATTGAAACATTACCTTCCCAAAATTTTTTGATGAAACTCATATGATTATTCTTTATTGCAGTCCCAAGCTATTCTAAGTTTTTTTACACCAATCATATTCCAGCGTTTTTCGAAATACTTATATAATTTTGATGTATTTTCCTTAAACATTTTAAAATACGCTTCTTCATTATTTTTATGTTCATTCCTTAATTTTTCCAATTCTGAAAATTCCTTATAGTAATTTTCAGAAGTTATAATAATACTGCCTGCTAAGAGTAGTTTTCCATCTTTTTTTCTCTCTGTCATTACATAATTAGTAATCGTATATTCTTCTGGTAAATAATCATTAAATTCATAAGTCGTCCATTCAGTATAAGATTTGTATCCAGTAACTCCCATCTTTTGTTTTAAAAACTTTTCGTTATAAAACCATGCCATAGCAACATCATCTTTATCATTATAGGTTACAAACTTTTGCATTTGTGACTGGGTAGAAATTAATCTGAAGTTTAAATCTTTCTTTGCTTGCTCTTTTTGTGATGTCACTTTAGGTGTACATTTAAAAATTTCATCTGTAGCAGCAAAGGCATTACTGCTTAACAATAAACTAAGAACCAAGATCCCTAAAAGTTTTTTCATGATCGGTCAGATTTACATATAGCTCTATCAAAGTTCTGGAAGTTTCCTTGACTTCCGCTAACTCTAGTTTCAACAAAATTATCAGCATCATTAAAAAATGCTTGTTCAGATTTATTAGATGAATCTATTAACTTTCTTAAATCTTCTTTTGTGAAATCCGCATCAAAAAATATTATTATAGACATAAAATTTTCATCTATTTTTGGATCTAATTTCAATACATTTGCTATCAAAACGCTATCTTCTTGAACTGGAAGTATATAGTACCAAAACAATATATTATATTTTTTTAACACAGCAAATTGTTTGCTTGGAGGATTATCATCACTAACTTTTTTAATATAATAATTTCTCCCTGATATTTTTGAAAAAGAGAAAGTCCATTTTCCTTGAGTAAGAATGCTTTGACATTTATAATTTCCTTTTAATAAATCTTGTATTTTTTTTATCCTATCATCAAGAACATTTGAGGCAGCAACAGTGTTGCACCACAACAAACCCAGAACCAAGATCCCTAAAAGTTTTTTCAT
>CEUZ01031681.1_pt1 | contig 13632 bp, 15 predicted proteins | sample 361511 | NCBI WGS metagenome assembly CEUZ01 (sample SAMEA2622822, study PRJEB7988) | marine metagenome | biome: marine biome (ENVO:00000447); feature: surface water layer (ENVO:00002042); material: "saline water (ENVO:00002010), including plankton (ENVO:xxxxxxxx)" | depth 5 m
CATCAACTAATCTTTTATAACCATTTTCTAAATTGTCTTTTTGTTTTTCGTTACAATTTTCAAATATTTTATTTTTAAGATGAATAATACCATTATTAATTAAAAAATCTCTTTGATTGCAAAATATATCAATTTTTAAATTATTTTTTTTAGCTATAGAAATTAGGCTTTTGAAATCAACCAAAGAAGTTATGTCTTGTTTTCCAATATTATCTAGTAAATTTGAATAGCGGTGATTATACATGGCTTGAAGGGTAAAAGTACTTGGATGATTATAGTAACCATAGTCAATGACAATTATTGTTCCTTGTGAATGATTAATGAATTTGCAAATTCTATTAAAGTAATCATCTCTTTTTTCAGAAAGCTCAAGAATTTTTGAGTTATTATAATTTTTTATTTTAAATAATAATTCATTGTTTTTTACCAGCAAATTTTCATAATAAAATTTCATTTTATTCAAATTATATTTAATCATTTTTTCATACCAAACTTCATTTTCATTAATAAAATGTCTAACTGGAAAACAATCAAAAAATTCATTAGCTATGATTATTGAAGGAACTGATTGTATTTGAGAAAAATCATTATGCCAATTAAATCTAATATTATTATATTGTTTTTTTAATAATCTTTTTTTTTGTAATGATAGCAATTTTTTATTTATCTCAATAAGATCAATATTTATTAAGTCATGAAAATTACTTTTATTTTTTGTTATTCTTAAAATGTCATCCATAAGTGTCCCATTGCCGGGACCAAGTTCTATTAAGTTAATATTACAAGAATATTTTTTTTTCCAATTTTCAAGAATATATAATCCTAAAATTTCACCAAATAACTGACTGATTTCAGGAGATGTAATAAAATCACCTGATTTACCAATTGGCAAATTCTTGTAATAATAACCTTCTTGGTTAAACAAACAAATATCAATAAATTTTTCTAGATTAATATAATTTTTTTTGTTTTTAATTTCATTAATAATTATTTGTTTTAACATTAATTTTTTTTAGTTTTATAATAAATATATATACCTAAAATTATTGTTGGAATTGAAAGTAGTTGACCCATAGAAAAAAAATTAAAGAATAAACCTAAATGCAAATCTGGTTCTCTTAAAAATTCTAAAATAAATCTAGAGATTCCATAAAATATTAAAAATATACTTGATATGAAACCATGTTTATTAATGTAATTTTTTCTTACAAAATAAATTAAAATTATAAAAAGAATTAAACCTTCAAGCAAAGCTTCATATATTTGAGATGGATGTCTAGGCACATTATCTATAGACGGATATATCATCGCTAAAAAAAAATTTGTTGGGCGACCTATTAATTCAACATTTATAAAATTTGCCAATCTACCTAAAAATATACCTATTGGAGCAGCACAGGAAACAAGATCAGAAAGTATAAAAAAATTAGTGGAATTTTTTTTTGAAAAAATTATCATTGAAATAATAATTCCTATTAAACCTCCATGAAATGACATACCTCCTTTCCAGATAAAAAAAATATTTATAGGATTGTTTAAGATTGTTGAAGTTTGATAGAAAAGTATATAACCAACTCTTCCACCTATAATTACACCTATAATTGACCAGATGAAAAAACTATCAATAGTTTTGTTATCGATTTTAATATTTTGATTTTGATTAATTTTTTTGATTAAATAAAATCCAAATATAAATCCTAAGACATATGCAAGGCCGTACCATCTAATTTCAATTAAGCCGAAAGAAACAATGACAGGATCAATTAAAGGATGTATTAAAAGCATTATATTTAATTAAACTATTTATTTGATATTATGGTTAACAAAACAAAAATTTTATCTGATTTATCTAAGATAGCCACAGATGCAATGGGCGCTTTCTCAGGAATTAAAAAAGAAATTGAGACAATAGTTAAGTTACGGGTTGATAAGGCTATTAGATCGATGAAACTTGTTAAAAGAGAAGAATTTGAAGCTTTAAAAAAAGTAGTTCAAAAACTAAGTATTGAAAATAGCCAAAATAAAAGATCACAAAGCACTGGAAAAACAAAAAAACCAAAGAAAAAAAAGAGAAAAAAAGGTAAATTTTCCTAGAATCATTAGATTATTCACAAAAATCTTTTTTTTCTCTCTATTATTATTGCGAAACTGCAAAAAATTTTTGTACAACAATATCTAGTATATAAATAAATATATATACTACATAATGTATGAGCATTTATAATTCTTCTCAAAATCCAATTGATGTAATTGAAGACCTCATTTATTCAAAAAAATGGAGTTTCAGTAGAGCAGCAGATCATGAGCTAGTGGCAGATATAAGCTCAAATTGGTGCCAGTACAGGTTGTACTTTTCTTGGTCTGAAGCAGTAGGAGCAATTAGTTTGACAGTTACATTTGATATAAAGTTTCCTGAATTTAAGATGAAAAAAGCTCAAGAGCTATTAGCTTATATTAATGAGAAATTATGGATAGGGCATTTTGATATAACGTCTAAAAATGGAATACCAGCATTTAGGCACACTGTACTCCAACCTCCTGAAAATGAGGTGCTTTATAGTCATTTGGAAAATTTGATGGATATTTCTATTTGTGAGTGTGAAAAGTATTACCCGGCTTTTCAACTAGTTTTATTTGAAGATACCAATCCAGAAGATGCATTAGAAATATGTGCTGTAGAAGTTTTGGGTAGAGCGTAAAATCTTTACATTTTTGAGTTATCTTTTATTCATTAATAATGAATAAAATTTTATTAATTGGTTGCGGAAATATGGGTTCAGCTCTTTTAGGGGCGTGGTTAAAAAAAACTACTAATCATTTTACCGTAGTTGATCCTAAACAATATTTAAAGCTTAGGAAAAAATATAAAAAAATTCATATCTTGAAAGATATTGATCAAATTAAATCAATTAATAAATTTGATATTGTAATTTTGGCAATTAAACCACAAATTTCTGATTTAATTATGAAAAAAATTAGTAATTTTAGTTATAAAAAAAATACATTATTTATAAGCGTAGTAGCTGGAAAAAAAATTTCATTTTATGATAATTTTTTACCTTTAAAAAATCAATTAGTTCGTGCTATGCCAAACTTACCAGCGATAGTTGAAGAGAGCATGTCTTGCTTAGTTGCCAATAAATATTTATCAAAATCAAATAAAAATAAAGTAAATTTATTATTTTCAAAAGCTGGTAAAGTTCTTTGGTTGAAGAATGAAAAAGAATTAGATAAAATTACTGCTATTTCTGGAAGTGGTCCTGCATACTTTTATCTATTTATAGAATATTTTGAAAAAGCTTGTCAAAAGCTTGGGTTCAATGAATCAATTTCAAAAAATTTAGTTTTTCAAACAGCTTTTGGATCACTTAAATTATTAAATGCTGATAAAAGAAGTGCACAAGATCTAAGAAAAAACATAGCAATAAAAGGAGGTACTACAGAAGCAGCTCTTAAAATATTAATGAAAAATAATGATTTTAATAAAATTTTTTCTAAAGCGATTATCCAAGCACATAAAAAAGCAATAATATTAGGTAAAAAGTAAATAGTGGAAAAAAAATTAATTAAATTAGCAGAAAATACTCTTAAAATTTCAAAAAAAAAATCTTGGAGCTCAATTACTTTCAAAGAAATTATGAGAATATCTGGTATTAATCAAAGTAAAATAAAAAACAAAAATGATATTCTGAAAAATATCAATCGATTTTTTGATTTTAAGCTAATTAAGATTTCTAAAAATATTGAAAAATCTTCAAGTAAAGATATGATTTTTGAATTGATGATGATGAGATTTGATATTCTTCATTCTCATCGCAAATCTGTTTTAAATTTTTTTGATTTTTTTAAAAAAAACCCCCAAGAATTTGTTTTGTTATTACCTTCTTTTATAGAAAGTATTGTTTTATTATCTAGTTTAGGAGGCATTAAAAGATCAGGAATAAAAGGGAATTTACAAATCAAAGGATTGTTAGTAGTCTATTTTTCAAGTTTTTTAACTTGGAGAAATGATGATTCCATTTCGCTTGAAAAAACAATGACAGCATTAGATAATTATTTAAACCGCGCTAATAAAATCATTAATTTATAGGAACAATTATTTTTTATGACTGAGATTAGCTTTAATGATTTTTTAAAGGTTGATATTAGAGTTGGGACTATAATTAAAGCTCAAGAAAATAATAATCTAAAAAAACCTTCTATAGTATTAGAAATAGATTTTGGAAAAAAAATTGGAATAAAAAAAAGTTCAGCTCAACTTCAATCTAATTATAAATCAACTGATCTAATTAATAAGCAAATTGCTGCTGTTATAAATTTTCCCTCTAAACAAATAGGAAATATGTTATCTGAAGTTCTTGTTCTTGGATTTCCTGATCAAGAAAATGAACCAATTTTAATTTCTCCAGATATTAAAGTTGAAAACGGTACAAAACTTTATTAAATTATATTGGAAGCTTAATAACAGCTTTTAATCCGCCAATTTCAGATTGAGATAGCTCTATATCTCCTCCGTGAGAACGAACAATATCGCGTGCTATAGTCATACCAAGACCACTTTCTCCTTTAAGTTTGTTTCTGGATGGATCTAGAGTAAAGAAAGGTTTAAAAACATCTTCATAGTTATTTTTTGGTATACCAGGACCATCATCTGATATTATAATATAACAATTTTGATTTTCTTTTTTCACGTCCACAATAATTTTTTTTGAATACCTTAATGCATTTTCTAAAATATTTTTTATTGATCTTTTAAGTTGCAGAGGACGACCAGAGGTGTGAACTTTACTATTTATATTTGTTTGCAATTCTTGATCATTTTTTTTAAGATTGCTACAAATTTCTTTTATAAATTTATCTAAATTTATATCATCGATAGGTTCAGAAACTTCTCCTCTTACAAAACTTACATAACTATCAAGCATGGCAGTCATTTCATTTATATCATTTTCCAATTCTTTTTTTGCATTATCATCTTTCATTAATGATAATTGCAGTTTCATTCTTGTTAAAGGTGTTCTTAAATCATGACTAACACCTGCAAGCATGTCTGTTCTTTGTTTTAAGAATCTTTTTATCCTTTTTCTCATTTGATTAAATGCGTTAGTAGTTTGTCTTATTTCTAAGGCACCAGAACCTTTCAATTCAGGAGCATCTAATCCTCTACCAAAGGACTCAGCTATAATAGACAATCTTTTAAGAGGTCTAATTTGACCTTTCATAAAAAAATAAGCTAAAAGTAAAAGCACAAATGAAGCAAAAAACATCCACAAAAGAAATACAAAAGCAGAACCACTATACAAACGATCTTTATTGACATTTAATAGTAATAAATCTTGGTTTAACTGAATAGCAATCTTTACTCCTTGATCAAGATTGCTAATATCGTAGAAAAAAGGTTTATTTAATTCCTCTAATGCCTGTTGAAGTCTTTTCGGTAATATTCCTCTTTGAGCTCTAAACGATAATGGATTTAAATTTGTGTCCTTTTTATAGTTTACAATCATTTTGAAATCATCTTCTGCAATTTTTATTGCTTTATATTTTAGATCCTGATCAATTAATTTTACAATTACATTAATATCAGCAACAACAGACTGGCTCAGTCTTTTAGAAATAATATTCCATGATGTTTGATAAAATATTAGCGTGGTGAGAGTAACTAATATAATTACAGGAATAAAAATTATTATTAGTGAACGTCCCAATAATGAACTAGGAATTAGTTTTTTATAAATCATAATTCATTACAAATTAACTTATATCCCTTGCCACGAATAGTTTTTATAAAATGTGGTTGCTTAGGGTTATCTTCAATTTTGTGACGTAAACGTGTTATTTGTACATCCACTTTTCTTAATTCACTTTCATCAAATTCACTATCAGCTAGTTCTTCTCTTAAAACAATTTTGTTTTTTTTATTTATCAGTTTCATTAGAAGATCATTTTCTCCTTCAGTTAAATAGATATTTTTTGATTTTTTAGATAATTGCATTTTTACAACATCAAAAATGAAATCTCCAAATACAACTTTATTAATAATATTGTTTTCGTTTTGATATAAGTTTAAGAGTTTTTGAATACGAAGGTGTAGTTCTTCAGGCTCAAAAGGCTTAGATAAATAATCATCAGCTCCATATTTGAGGCCTTCAATTCTATTTTGACTTTCGTTCATTGCTGTCAACATTATTACAGGTTTGTTATTTTTTTCTTTTACAGATTTAATTAAATTAATTCCATCGCCTGAAGGCATCATTCTATCAATAATGACAAGATCAAAAATAAAATATTGCAATATTTCATTTCCCGAAGAATAATCATCACAAAGATATACTTTATATTTTTTTTCTTTTAAATAATCTTCGAGTAACTCTCTTAATCTTTTATCATCATCTACGATCAAAATACTTTTTGACATTTAAGTTTTATTAATTTTTTGAAACTTTAATTTATTTTTCTCATCAATCATATCAAAAAGTAATATTTTAAAACCATTAATATTATCTTCGTTTGTATTTTTAATAATTTTTCTAATTTTTTTTATTTGTATATCAGATAGATCCTTTTCTAGTTGCTTGCCTTTATTAGTTAGTTCTAAAGTTTTAGTTCTTTTATCTAAACCTGTTGATATTTTAATATATTTAGTTTTTACTAATTGATTAAGTACTCTTGACAAACTTTGTTTTGTAATTTGTAGAATTGATAACAATTCTTTTATTGTTATTTTTTTGTTTTTTCCAACAAAATAAATGATTCGATGGTGAGCTCTTCCAAAATTTATCTTATTTAGCAACTGATCTGGACCTGAAGTGAAGTCTCTATAAGCAAAAAACATCAATTCGATAATCTTTCTAATTTCCTTTTCACTTAAATAAATGGGTGTTAATAGATTTTTTAGGTCAGTCATATTGACTTAATTATGCATCACTGATAGTCGGTTGTCATTAAAAACTTAAATTTTATATAAATATAGATGATTAAATCTTTTGAAAACCGTGATGGGTGGATATGGATGAATGGTAAATTCATACCTTGGAAAGAAGCAAATACACACGTTATTAGCCAAGGATTACATTATGCAAGTGCAGTCTTTGAAGGTGAAAGAGCTTACAATGGAAAAATATTTAAATCCAAAGAACATACTGATCGATTATTTAAGTCTGCAGAAATAGTAGGTATAGAAATTCCCTTCAGTAAAGACGAAATAAATAATGCAAAAAATGAATTATTATTAAAAATGAATTTAGAAAATTGTTATGTACGCCCTGTTGTTTGGCGGGGATCAAACCAAATGGGACTTTCAACATCACAAGCTAATGTTCATGTTGCAATAGCAGTTTGGGATGACTGGGCTTCATATTTTAAAATTGAAGACAGATTAGAAGGATTAAAATTAATTACATCACCATGGAAAAGACCATCACCTGATACTGCCCCTTGTGAAGCTAAAGCATCAGGCCCTTACATTATTTGCACCTTATCAAAAGAATATGCAGAAAAAAAAGGATATCACGATGCTCTAATGTTAGATTATAGAAATTACGTTGCCGAAGGAACAGGAGCCAATATTTTTTTTATAAAAGATAATGATATTCATACACCCATTGCCGATTGTTTTTTAAATGGCATTACTCGTCAAACTGTAATTGAGATGGTCAAGAGAGATGGATATAATTTAGTAGAAAAACATATTTTACCAAATGAAATTAACAATTATAATGAAGCTTTTTTAACAGGAACGGCAGCTGAAATAACTCCAATTAGATCAATTGATGATAAAAAATTTAATACAGGGAATAATACAACCTCTTTTAAACTTATGAATAATTTTACTGAACTGGTTAATTCTTTAATTTAGAATTTTTTATCCATTCATATTTATTTTTTTTATTATCATAATATTCTTTTTTCCAAAACGGAGCATCCTTCTTTAAATAATCCATTATAAAATTTGATGCTTCAAAACTATCTTTTCTATGTAAAGAAAATGCAGCAACTAAAACTATCTTTTCTCCAATTTTTAAATTACCAAATCGATGAATAATTAATAAATCAATTAAATTCCATTTTTTTTTAGCTTTATTAGAGATTGATTCTAGAGTTTTATATGCCATGTCTTTATACACCTCTATATCAAGTGAATTAACAGTTTGATTATTATTTGTATTTCTAACTAAGCCTACAAAAGTAGATACCGCTCCTATATTTGGGTATTTCGAATTAATGAGATTAATTTCATTTTCTAAATTAAAATCTTTTTTTTGAATTTTTATCATTATCCACCACTAACAGGTGGAAAAATAGCAATTTCATCTTTTGGTTTTAGAAGCTGATTGTTTGTAACGTATTCAAAATTTACTGCAAAACGAATCACATCATTATTTTTCATATATTTTTTTAATTCTGGATATTTTTTTAAAAGATATTTTTTTAATGTGTTGATATCATCTATAGCTTTATTTTGAATGATTTCTTCTTCAACATTTGTAATGTTTTTTATCCAGGCAAAATATCTAATAATCATCAAAAATGCTTAAGACCTGATTTCAGATAGTCATATCCTGTATAAAGAGTTAATAAGGCTGCTATCCACAGAGCAATTTTACCTAGCAAAATTATTGGTAAAATAGAAATACCACTTTCACTCAGTATTAATATTCCAAGCGCAATTAATTGCAGAGCAGTTTTTAATTTTGATATTTTTGAGACAGGTACACTAACTTTAATTCCTGCTAAATATTCTCTTAATCCTGAAACAGCAATTTCTCTTAACAAAATAATTAATGCAGGTATGGTTTCCCAATCAGCAATTACTCTTTTCGAGGTTAAAATTAATATAACAGCAGCCACTAATAATTTATCTGCAATAGGATCTAAAAAGGTTCCTAAATTTGAAACTTCATTTCTAATTCTGGCAAAATATCCATCAAAATAATCAGTAATACTTGCTAAACAAAATAGTATAAAAGCTATCCATCCATAAAAAGGACTTTTCATATAAATACAAATGACAATTATTGGAATTACAATTATTCTAGATATTGTCAGAAGATTTGATAAATTTACTTTCATTAAAATAATTTTTAGACTAAGTTTAAATTATTGGCTACGAAAAAAATCATAAATTTTATTTGCAATTTTTTCTGGCAGATTTTTACTAGATTTCAAATCATCTAATGAAGCATTTTTTATATTGTCCACATTACCAAATAAAGATAAAAGCATTTTTCTTCTTTTTGGACCTATTCCAGTTATTTCATCAAAAATTGAACTTGTAGAATGTTTTTTTCTTCTATGTCTATGTGCATTTATTGCAAATCGATGAGCCTCATCTCTTATTCTTTGTATAAAATATAAAAGAGGATTATTTGGATTTAATGTAATATTTTCTTTAGAGGTATGAATAATTTCCCTACCAGAATTTCTATTTTTCCCTTTAGAAATAGCAACTAAAGATATAGATTTTAATTTTTTTTCATTTAAAATTTTATTTACAGCATTGAATTGACCTCTTCCACCATCTATAACTATTACATCAGGTAAAATTATATTACTTTTTGGTACTATTTTTTTTAATCTTCTATTTAAAACTTCATTCAACATGTAATAATCATCAATTGTAGAAACATTTTTTTTAATATCAAATCTAATATTATATTTTCTATAATTTTTTGGACTTAATCCTTCTTTATCTACAACTATCATAACACCAACAGCTTGTTTGCCAAATGTGTGACTATTATCATATACTTCTATTCTATCGGGTGTATACTTTAGATTCAAAAATTCTTTTAATTTTGCAAGTGCTTGCATATGATTTGCTAAACTCGCTTTTTTTAATTTAATATTTTCTTTTGCGTTTTTTTCAGCTAGTTTTACATGCTTAAATTTTTCACCTACTATAGGCTTAACAATTAAAACTTTTTTATTATTCTTTTGATTTAATATTTTTTCAACGTTTTTAAATTTTGCTTGATCAAGATTAATTAATATCTTTGGAGGAGCTTCTTTATCAGCATAAAATTGAAATAAAAAAGATTCTAAAATTTCTTCTTCTTGAGCATTAATTTCATGTACTGGAAAAAAAGATTTATTACCATAATTACTTCCATTCCTATAAAACATAGCATGAACGCAACTTTTGCCACCAAGCATCTTAATAGCAAAAATATCAATATTTCTCATATCCTTTATATAAACCGATTGATATTTTTGTATGTGTTTTATGGACTTAATTCTATCACGAAGCCTTCCAGCTTCTTCATACATTTGGTTGTTGCTAGCTTTAACCATAAGTTTTGTAAGCTTAGATTCTATGTTAAGAGTTTTACCATTTAGAAATTTTTTTGCATCTACAATACTTTCATCATACTTAGGTTTTGAAATATAATTAACACAGGGAGCAGAACATCTTTTAATATCATAAAGTAAACATGGTCTTTTTCTATTATTAAAAATAGTTTCAGAACAACTTCTTAATAGAAATGCTTTTTGTAAGGAAATTAAAGTATAATCTGCAGCAGAAGGAGAAACAAAAGGTCCAAAATAATTTCCTTTATATTTTTTTGCTCCTCTGTATTTTAAGATACGAGGAAATTTATATTCTTTATTAATTAAAATGTAAGGAAAAGATTTATCATCTCGCAAAATGATATTAAATCTAGGTTTGTGTCTCTTAATAAGGTTACATTCTAGTAAGAGAGCTTCAACTTCAGTGTTGGTTACAAAAAAATTCATTTTTTTTGTTAAACTAACCATCCTTTGTAGTCTTCTTGTTAAATTATTTAATGAAGAGTAATTAACAACTCTATTTGATAAATTTTTTGCTTTTCCTATGTATAATATTTCTCCTTTTTCATTCTCCATTTGATAAACTCCAGGTTTTTTAGGAAGTGTTTTAGAAATATATTTAATTATTTCATGCCCTTTGAGGTTTTTAGTTTGATATAATTCTAAATGATTATAATTGGTAAATTTGGAGTTGCTCATTTTTTCAACTTTAGTCATTTTTTCGGTGCATTATTGATGAATTATATTATAATTCACTCTGTTAATTAAACAGATTGTACCTATATAATTCATTAATTTGTTTATTTGATAAAATATTGGAGAAAGTTAACAATGGCTAAAATGACTACTGAGGAAGCTTTTGTAAAGGTTTTGCAAAGACACGGAATTGAGCATGCTTTTGGTATTATAGGTTCAGCTTTTATGCCTATTTCTGACCTATTTCCTAAGGCAGGTATAACCTTTTGGGATGTTGCTCACGAATCAAATGGAGGTTTAATTGCTGATGGCTATACAAGATCAACAGGCAAAATAGCTATGTGCATTGCTCAAAATGGTCCAGGAGTAACTGGCTTTGTGACGCCTATTAAAACTGCTTATTGGAATCATACACCAATGTTACTTGTTACACCACAGGCAGCAAACAAAACTATTGGACAGGGCGGCTTTCAAGAAGTTGAACAAATGAATCTATTTAAAGATATGGTTTGTTATCAAGAAGAGGTAAGAGATCCTTCTAGAATGGCAGAAGTATTAAATCGTGTTATTGAAAAAGCTATTAGAGGATCTGCTCCAGCACAAATTAATGTACCAAGAGATTTGTGGACTCAAGTAATAGATATTGAATTACCACCAATCATAAGAATAGAAAGATCGGCTGGGGGCAAGCAAGCCATACTTAAAGCTTCAGAACTTTTATCTAATGCAAAATTTCCAGTAATATTATCTGGAGCAGGTGTAATATTATCTGATGCAATTGAAGATTGTAAAAAACTTGCTGAAAAACTTGATGCCCCTGTAGCATGTGGATATCAACACAATGATAGTTTTCCAGGAAGTCATCCTCTTGCCTTAGGGCCTTTGGGATATAATGGATCTAAAGCTGCGATGGAAATTATTTCTAAAGCTGATGTAGTTTTGGCTTTAGGAACAAGATTAAATCCTTTTTCAACACTTCCGGGCTATGGCATTGATTATTGGCCAAAGGAAGCAAAAATTATTCAAGTGGATATCAATTCAGATAGAATAGGATTAGCAAAAAAAATTAGCGTAGGTATTTGTGGAGATGCAAAATTAGTAACTCAACAAATTTTAGACAATTTATCTTCTAATGCTGGTGATGCTGGACGAGATGAAAGAAAAGCATTAATTCATCAAACAAAGTCATCATGGCTTCAAACTTTAACAAGCTTAGATCATGAAGAAGATGATCCTGGAACAACCTGGAATAAAGATTCAAGAGACAGGGATCCAAACAGAATGTCACCCCGAATAGCTTGGAGAGCCATACAGGCTGGACTTCCACAAAATGCAATTATATCAAGTGATATAGGAAATAATTGTGCAATTGGTAATGCATACCCTATTTTTGAAAAAGGAAGAAAATATTTGGCTCCAGGACTATTTGGCCCTTGTGGTTATGGTTTTCCTTCAATTTTGGGAGCAAAAATAGGCTGTCCTGATATACCTGTTGTAGGCTTTGCAGGCGACGGTGCTTTTGGAATTAGTATGAGTGAAATGACATCATGCAATAGAAAAGAATGGCCTAATATTACAATGGTTATATTTAGAAACTATCAATGGGGAGCTGAAAAAAGAAATTCTATTTTATGGTATGATAATAATTTTGTAGGTACAGAATTAGATCCAGAATTGAGTTATGCAAAGATAGCTGATGCATGTGGATCAAAAGGTATTTTAGTTGAAACTCCTGATGAATTAACCAAAGCTATAAAAACATCATGTGAGGATCAGCAAAAAGGCATAACTACTTTTATTGAAGTTATTCTTAATCAAGAACTTGGAGAACCTTTCAGAAGAGATGCAATGAAAAAGCCAGTTGAAGTAGCAGGTATTAATTCTTCTGATATGCAAAATTAATTTTTTTGATCAGCTAAAATCATATCAGATGCTTTTTCAGCAATCATGATTGTAGGAGCATTTGTGTTGCCTGAAGTTATATGTGGCATAATAGAAGCATCAACTATTCTTAATCCTTCAATTCCATTAACTTTAAGACAATTATTCACAACTGCTTTTTTATCATTTCCCATTTTACATGTTCCAACAGGATGAAAAACAGTATTTGCATATTTACCAACTTCTTTTAAAATTTCATCATCACTTAAATTTAATCCAGGTCTTAATTCTTTAGGTTCGTAAGGCTTAAAAGCATTTGAATTTAAAATTATATTTCTTGTAATTTTAATAGCCTTTACAGCAATATTTTTGTCTTCTTCGGTAGATAAATAGTTCATTATAATTTGTGGATCATGACGTGTATCATTACTTTTGATATTAATTTCGCCCCTACTTGTTGGTCTGACATTACACACAGTTGGAGTAAAAGCAGGAAATTTATGAAGATCTGCTCCACCAAGTTTATCAGCACTCATAGGAGCTACATGCCATTCTAAATTAGGAGTAGCAAGCGATGGTTCACTTTTTGTAAAACAACAAAGCTGACTAGCACCCATCGTTAGTGGGCCAGTTCTAAAAAATAAATACTCTAGACCAGCCAAACACTTTCTATAATAACTATGATACAAAGCATTTAAAGTATAAATATTTTTAACTTTATATACAGGTCGAAGCATTAAATGATCGTGTAAATTTTTTCCAACA
>CEUZ01216681.1_pt1 | contig 13628 bp, 11 predicted proteins | sample 361511 | NCBI WGS metagenome assembly CEUZ01 (sample SAMEA2622822, study PRJEB7988) | marine metagenome | biome: marine biome (ENVO:00000447); feature: surface water layer (ENVO:00002042); material: "saline water (ENVO:00002010), including plankton (ENVO:xxxxxxxx)" | depth 5 m
AGAGCCCCCTCTTGCTCGTGCACCAGGGGATTGGAAGGAAGTCACGCTTTCAGATGGACGTAAGGGGCGCAGGGAATACAATACAATGCCTCAATGGGCAGGGTCGTGTTGGTATTACCTTCGGTATATTGATCCTAAAAACACAGAAAATCCTTTTGATCCCGAGTTGGAAAAGTATTGGATGCCTGTAGACCTTTATATTGGTGGAGTCGAGCATGCGGTTCTTCATCTTTTATATTCGAGATTTTGGCATAAGGTGCTTTTTGACTGTGGATTAGTTTCTACAAAGGAACCTTTTCAAGGTCTTTTTAATCAAGGAATGATTTTGGCTTATTCTCATCAGGATGCTCAAGGTAAGTACTATCATCCTTCTGAAGTTGAAAGTGATGGAAAAATCTATCGATCAAAAGACAAAGGCGAAGAGTTACGTTCTCAAGTCGAGAAGATGTCTAAATCTAAAAGGAACGTTGTTAATCCTGATGAAGTGGTCGAAACTTACGGGGCAGATAGTCTTCGTCTTTATGAAATGTTTATGGGGCCTTTAGATGCATCAAAACCATGGCAGATGGATGGAGTGGATGGTGTTCATCGGTTTTTAGCAAGATGCTGGAGATTAGTTGTTGATGAAAATACAGGTAATCTTCAATCAAAATTAACCGACTCAGACCCATCTTCGGAAATTGAGTTATTAAAAACACTTCATAGAACGATAAAAAAAGTACAAGAGGATACAGAGGGACTGCGAATGAATACAGCGATTTCACAAATGATGATTTTTGTGAATGCAGCAACTTCGGCGAAGACCCTTCCTCGTTCGATTGCAAAAACATTTCTTCAGGTCCTAGCTCCATATGCGCCTCATATTGCAGAGGAACTTTGGCAAAAATTGGGAGAGGATGGATTTATTTGTAAACAGCCATGGCCTTCTTATGATGAAGAGTTGTGTACAGAAAATGAAATCACGTTAGCGGTAATGGTCAATGGAAAGCGACGCTCTGAAATTACGGTTTCTAAGGAGGTCACTCAGGACCATGCTGTTGAAAAAGCAACGCAAGATCCTAAGGTGAGTTCTCATCTCGAAGGAAAAGAAATCAAAAAAGTGATTTTTGTTCCTGGGAAATTAGTCAATTTGATCGCCAAATAATGCGCATCGTTAGAAACGCAAGGCGTTAGTGTTTTGTAATCTTTTGTTTTTTTTTATTACAATTTTTTGACATTTCTGTCGAAACGTTGACTATGAGAAAAAGAAATCTGTTTTCGGTGAGTGGCTCTTTTGTTGGGCTTTTGTGTTTGAGTTTGATGGTGACTGGATGTCAGTCTTTAAAAGCCCTTTATAAGGAAATTAAAAGAGCAGGATATATTCATTACGAAACTCCTTTAGAAAAGTCTGGACCTGGTACCTTAGTGGGAGGTTCTCCTAAACGCTTAAGTTTAGTGGCTCCTCCTGGACGATGCTTTCCGGAAGACTTAGTGATCCAAGATCACACGACCTTACCTGAACGAACTCAAAGTATTCATGTCAGTGGTAAAGCAAAATTAGGATTGATTCGCTTCTTAAATACTGGAAATCCGATTTTAGGAGCAGGAGCAAACTTTAATGTGGTTCAAACAATGTCCATGAAAATGGAAGGAGTTCATGTTGAATATTTTGATTCTATTGCTTTAACTGAATACTACCGTGAGTCTATGAGTTCGATGTGTAAAGAATATCTAGAAAACGTCGGGTTTATCATTCAAGCATTAAAGGTCGATCAATTGACTTTTGAGTTTTATAGGAAATCTGGAGCGAAAATAGATTTTTCTCTAGAGGAGTTAGAGAAAATATTGGAACTAAAACTCAATGTAGATTTTGAGATTATTGAAAATACCAAGCTTGTGATTCGTACACCCAAGTATATTGGTTATCAGTTGGGACGGTTAATTGCAGAAGATAACGGAGTTGCACTTTATCGAGCAACTCGAGTTAAACGCAATCAGTTTTATTTTGAGAGCTTGGGATTATTTGAAACTTCTCGTTTTTGGGCGGATTGGTTTAGAACTGAAGAACCTGAATCTGAAGGTGAAAAGCTTGATCCTTCTCTTTATACGGATCAATACTCTGTATATTTAGATTAAGTTTTTTTAATTTGAGATACTATTAAAGTAGCTAGTCTTTTACAAACTGATCTGTTGCTTCAACTAAAGCCGCCGCAATGGTAGGTTCCCCAGCGGAGTGTCCTGCATCTGGAATGACTTTTAATGAAGCCTCAGGCCATTTTTTATGAAGAGCCCAGGCTGTTTGCATTGGGCAAACCATGTCATATCGCCCTTGTACAATCACTGTCGGAATTGAACGAATAGAGTCAATGTGATCTAAAATGGGCTTTTCTTGTAAAAATCCTTTGTTTTTAAAGTAATGACATTCGATTCTGGCAAAGGCTAACGCAAATTCATCTTTTTCATATCCAGCAGTAAAGTCGGGATCAGGAAAAAGTTGGCTTGTACTTCCTTCCCATACGCTCCATGCTTTTGCAGCTTTGATTTGGGTTTCCTTCTCACCTGAGGTGAGGCGTTTGTAATAAGCAGAAAGCAGGTCATCGTGTTCTTCTTTGGGAATTGCATTTAAATAGTGTTCCCATGCATCAGGAAAAACAGCACTAGCTCCTTTTTGATAAAACCATTCAATCTCTTCATCGCGAATGAGAAAAATTCCTCTAAGAACGAGTTCACTTACTCTTTGTGGATGAGATTGTGCATAGGCAAGTGCAAGAGTGCTTCCCCAAGATCCTCCAAAGACTTGCCATTTTTCTATTTTAAAGTGGTTTCTTATCTTCTCCATATCACTGACGAGATCCCAAGTCGTGTTCTCTTCTAGACATGCAAAAGGAGTGCTTTTTCCACAGCCACGTTGATCAAAAAGAATGATGCGGTATTTTTCTGGATTAAAGTACCTTCGGTGAGTGGAGTTGACTCCGCCTCCTGGACCACCGTGAACAAAAATCACAGGCTTTCCATTTGGATTTCCACATTCTTCTATAAAAACAGTGTGAAGATCAGAGACTTTTAATGTGTGTGTTTGATAGGGTTCAATTTCTGGGTAGAGGGGGCGGATCTTTTCGTTTTTGATAGTCATGAGCAATCTCTATTTCATTTTATGGAAAAAGAGACCAGAAAGAAGATTTTCTTTCTGGTCGTTTGTTTTTAAGAAGCTTTTGTTTTTACATCAAGAGTGAGTTCAATCTCGTTTTTGATGACTTTGTCTCCAAGATTATCAAAAAAAGAATCAGAACCATATCGTACATCATACTTAGATCGATCAATGGTTATTTTTCCAGAACCACTCCATGTTTTCTTCTGTTTTTTTAATGTGATTGTAACGGTTTCTTTGTTTGTTTTATTTTTGATTTTCATGAGACCCGTTAGTTTGTATTGATTATTCTTTAATTTTTTAACGGTATCGAATTTAAAAGTTGCTTTTGGATATTTCTCAACATGAAAAAAATCAGAATTTTTGAGATGGCCCACAAGTTTTTGTTTGTATTTTGGATTCTCAATGTCCGTATTTTTGAGAGAGTGCATGTCTACGTTGAGCTCTCCAGAGACGAGTGCGTTGTTTTTAAAAACGAGTGTTCCCGATTTAAAAAGCAGAGTTCCTTTGTGAGTGTCGTTTAGAAGTTTTTTTCCTCCCATCCACTCTATTTTTGAATGGTTTGTATCGATTTTAACGGTTTCAGCAAAAACTGAATATCCAGTGGTAATTGAAAGAATCATGAAGGCTGTGATCAATTTGTTCATAAAAATCTCCTTGTCGAAGGAGAGTCTCAAAAAACGGAAAAGAATCAAGAGTTATTCATCTGTGTTTTTTGCAAGCTCCATGACTTTTGCAATCATGGATGCCACTCCGTTTCCTCGACTCGGTGTGAGGTTTTGGAGAAGTCCTGTTTCTTCTAAGAATCGTGGGGGAGTGGAAAGGATCTCTTGAGCTTCTGCTCCTGAATACATTTCTACTACGAGTGAAACTAGTCCTTTCACAAAAATAGAGTCACTATCCGCAGTAAAGTAAATTTTATGATCTTTTACTTTTGCAATGAGCCACACTTGAGAAACACAGCCAGTAATTCTGTTCTCTTCAGTTTTCCATTCCTCTTTGAATTCAGGCTGGTAGTCTTTTCCAAGATCAATAATAAAGTTGAACTTATCCTTCCAGTTTTCAAATTCATTAATTTCTTCAATGAGGTCATTTTGTTTTTCAAGAAGAGATTGGCTCATTCCCTTTTCTTGACATCCGAGATCAGAATGTGCAACCACAAAGATACGGAGAATAAAGATGCATCAACGATATTTGATTAAAAATGTACAAGTGTGGAATGCGGATGGAGTAGTTGAAAATACGGACTTACTCATTGAGTCTGGTATTGTTCAGGAAATGAAAAAGGGAATCGATGATTCTTCTATTCCTCATTACGATCTCACCGGTAAGGGCCTCATTCCGTTGGGAGTGGATTTACAGGTTCACTTAAGAGTTCCTGGTCAACCGAAAAAGGAGATCGCAGAAACGGGGTTGAGAGCAGCACTTCGGGGAGGAGTAGGAGCAGTACTTACGATGCCAAATACTGCTCCTTATTTAGATTCGGTTGAAGCTATTGAGCAAGGAAAAAAAGAATTAGAGAAATGGGATGAAAAACTAGGAGTCGAGGTTTTGTGGTCTGCCTGTATTACCCGAAAAATGCTGGGTAAAGAACTCGTGGATGTAGAATCTTTGTCTTCATATGTTCATGCGTTTACTGATGATGGGCTGGGGGTTGAGTCTGATGATCTGATGGAGAAAATTTTTAAAGCGACTGAAGGAACAGAGATCCCAGTGCTTCAACATGCAGAGTATTTAGGACATGGAGCTGCACTTGCCCCAGGACCGGTACAAAAATCACTTGGTTTAAAGGCTTATCCTGCAGAGGCAGAATGGAAAATGGTGGAACGCGACTTGAGACTTTTAGAAAAATATCCAAATGCTCGTTACCATGTCCTTCATGTTTCAAGTCGGGAAACCTTGGATTTATTGAGAGATGCACAGGCAAGGGGGTTAAAGGCGAGTGGAGAGGTCACTCCTCACCATTTGTTTTTTAATAGTGAGGATATTCATGAGGATAACAAGTCTTTTAAAATGAATCCCCCGATTCGATCAAAGGAAGATCAAGAGGCATTATGGGAAGCTTTATCGGATGGTACTTTAGAATATGTTGCAACTGACCACGCTCCTCATGAAGCAACAATGAAAAAAGGAAGTTTTTCCGAAGTTGCATTTGGAACAACTGGATTAGAAACTTTTTTACGGGTTCTTTTTTGGGGAGTTAAAAATAAAAAAATAACTCCACAGCGATTGGTTGAAGTTTTTTCTTTAAAGCCGGCTGAGTTTATTGGGATTTCTGATCGATTTGGAAAAATTAAGGAAGGATTTGCGTTTCAGGCAATTGAGTTTGATCTTACTTTTCCTGAAAAAACAGTGATTGATTCAGATTTAGTGAGTCTTTCGCATAATAGTTGTTTTTTAGGTTCCTCACTGCCACATGGTTTGGGGAGAGTTTTTAATACTAAAGGAATTTGGTTTGAATAAAATTTGACTTTTTTATTTTAAATAAGTTATTTACTCAGTTATGGGGTTTTTTTGTCTGAATCTGAAGCACTGAATCAAGAATGAATTGACGTGGGGCCTCTTTTGGACGCATATTTTGAATATATTAATAGAGGAACTGTTTCTGAGGAGGAACTGTGGCTGAAAAATGTTTTGTGATTGTAGAGTCACCTACAAAGGCTAAAACGATCCGTAAATATCTACCGAAGAACTTCATTGTGGAAGCAAGTATGGGACACCTAAGAGATCTTCCTCAAACAGCGGCAGATGTTCCTGCGAAGTATAAAAAAGAACCATGGGCTCGAGTAGGAGTGAATGTCGATGCTGACTTCGAACCTCTTTATGTGACGGTAAAGGGAAAATCTAAAATTATTTCTGATCTCAAAAAAAAGATGAAGGAAGCTGATGTCCTTTATCTTGCTACCGATGAAGACCGCGAGGGAGAAAGTATTTCGTGGCATTTGATTGAAATTTTAAAACCAAAAATTCCTGTAAAGCGAATGGTCTTTCATGAGATTACAAAAAAAGCGATTCAAAAAGCGCTTGAGGATTGTCGAGAAATTGATACTCGGCTTGTTCACGCTCAAGAAGCTAGACGGATTTTAGATCGTTTGGTGGGATTCACTCTATCTCCTTTGATTTGGAAAAAAATTGCTTACGGTCTTTCTGCAGGAAGAGTTCAGTCTGCAGGACTTCGTTTGCTTGTGGAAAGAGAAAGAGAGCGAAGAGCTTTTGTAAAAGCAGAGTATTGGGATGTTCTTGGACAGCTTAGTAAATCAGGAAAAGCTTTCGAAGCAAAACTCCACTCCTTAGGAGGGAAACCTATTGCTTTAGGGAAAGATTTTGATGAGTTAACTGGGAAACCTAAAAAGCCAGAAAAAGTAGTGGTCTTAGATGAGGCAGCAGCGCTTTCTGTGGTCAATCAAGTTAAATCAATGGATTGGACGGTCACTCAAGTTGAAGAAAAAACGATTACTTCAAGACCAGTTCCGCCATTCATTACTTCAACGCTTCAGCAGGAAGCAAACCGAAAGCTTGGGCTTTCTGCAAAAAATGCAATGCGAATTGCACAAACTTTATATGAACAAGGTTTGATTACCTATATGAGAACGGACTCTCCTAATCTGTCAAGTCAAGCCATCCAAGGCGCAAGAGATGCGGTTGAGACTCTTTATGGAAAGGAATACCTTTCTCCAGAGCCTCGGCAGTATTCAAGTAAATCAAAAGGTGCACAAGAGGCACACGAAGCGATTCGTCCGGCAGGAGAGGTATTTCAAACTCCAAAAGAAACAGGTCTTTCTGGGAAAGAATTAGCTTTGTACGATTTAATTTGGAAACGAACCATTGCGACTCAAATGGCAGACGCAAAAAAACTTTCAGTCAGTGCTAAGTTTGAAGCAGGAGATGCTTTATTTACGGCAAGTGGTCGACGTATTACTTTTGCAGGATACTTAAGAGCTTATGTTGAAGGAAGTGATGATCCCGAAGGTGCACTTGATGATAAAGAAGTAATGCTTCCTGAGTTAAAAGAAGGGGAAGTATTAAAAGTTCAAGAGCTTACTCCACAATCTCATGAAACTAAACCAGCTGCGCGTTTTACTGAAGCTTCTTTAGTTCAACGTTTAGAAAAAGAAGGAATTGGAAGACCTTCTACTTATGCGAGTATTATCGGTACTGTTGTTGATCGAGGTTATGCTAGAAAAATTGGAAATGCACTTGTTCCCACTTTTACTGGGTTTGCTGTGATTCAGCTTTTAGAAAAATATTTTGACGAGTTGGTTAGTTATCAATTTACTTCTCAGATGGAAAATCGTTTAGATGAAATTGCAGAAGGAAAAAGGGAATGGGTTCCTTATTTAAAAGAGTTTTATCTGGGAGATGATGGTCTTCAAAATCAGGTGAATACAAAAGAAAAAGGAATTGATGCTGAAGAATCAAGAACCATTCGTTTCTTTAAAGACGGTGAGTTTGATTTGAAGGTAGGGCGCTTTGGTCCTTACGTGATTAAAAAAGTAGAAGGAGGAGAGGATATTCGGGCATCCATTCCGGAAGATGTTTCTCCTGCTGATTTAACTCAGGAAATGGTTGAAGAAATCATTGAAGTCTCTGCAAAAGGTCCTCAATCGTTAGGAAAGCATCCCGAAACAGGAGAGGATATTTATTGTTTATTGGGTAGATATGGTCCTTATGTTCAGCAAGGTGAGATGACGGAAGAAAATCCAAAACCAAGGCGCGCGAGTGTCCCTAAAGAGATGGATTATCGAAACCTTACCTTAGAAGAGGCGCTTCATCTTTTAAGTCTTCCTCGAGAATTGGGAGTTCATCCCGAAACAGGAAATCCCATTATGGCCAATCGAGGACGTTTTGGTCCTTATATTGCTCATGGAGACGATTTTCGGTCACTGAAAAAAGAAGATGATGTTTATACAGTCACTTTGGCAAGGGCTTTGGAGATTTTGTCTCAAGAGAAAAAAGGACGAGGGGGCGCTAAAATGGTTCGGGATTTAGGAAAGCATCCTGAAACAGAAAAGAAAATGGCAATCTATGAAGGAAAATACGGTCCTTATATTAAAATTGGTACAAAAAACGTTAGCCTTCCAAAGGAACATAAAGCTGAAGAAGTGACTGTAGAGGAAGTCGTAAAAATTATTGGAGACCTAGGAGGAGCCAAAAAGAAAACGGCTCAGAAGAAAACCTCAAAAAAGAAAAAAACGACTAAGAAAAAAGTTACTAAAAAGAAAACTTAAGAGCCTAAAACTTTTGATCTGTGATTCTTATCATTAAAGCTCAGGTTGTAATAACGACTCAGTTTTAGAGAGTTTACTGTAATAGCGTGTTCCAAGTTCTTTGAGTTCTTCGTTTTTTGAATAAATCAGTAAACGTAAACGAACTTTGTATCGTTTTACCTTTTCGTAGTTTCTTTTATAAGAGCCATCAGGATATGGGAATTCATGCTTTAGTTGATCTTCAATCTCATCGATTTTATTTGTTTTAATAAGGTGGAGCCATTCGGCTACAAATGAATACTGATCGAAAGGATAGTGATGATAAAAGCTTTCTTTAAGTGATATTGGTATAAGGAAGCTTTTTTCGTATTTGTAAGGTTCCATCGATTTATCAAAGGAACTGTAAGTGTCATACCACATTAAACTAGAAAGAGATCTCGCTGTTTTCTTAAAAATAATATGACGTTGAAACGGACTGAATTTACTTAATGGAGTGGGGTCATGTGCAAACCAATAAGCAATTCCTTTTTGTGAGTCTAGAGAATTGAAGAAAAAATAAGGGAGAGCTTCGAAGTCGATGTGTTCTTCATCAAAAGCATCCAAGCTGTTTCCTTGGTCTGCAAAAGTCGGGTCTACAGAAGAGATGTACCACTTTCCATCTTCTCCAAAGCCAAGTAGGTTAACCCAAGCATGCCCTGGGGTTGTTTTTTGGTTGCTCACGGCCATCATTTGGAAACTATCCGCGGTGAGTTCACCATCGAGAGCAAAAACGGGAATGTTCTTTTGAGAGAGTTCCTTCAACATAAAAAAGAATCCTCGAGTTAAGCGAGCGTAATCATCGCAATCCCCTATACCGATTGAAAATGCCTCAAGATGGTTTTTAGTGAGTTTTTCTTGAGTGTCACCGTAGTTGAGTTTCTCGGTTACGATGGTTGCAGAAAGTTCAAGAAATTTTCCTATGGAATAAGTTTTGAGTTCTTCGATTTGAATATTTCGTTGTTTGAGTTCGTTGAGTACAATTTTTCTTAAACGCTCATATCCGTTCGGAGTTCGCTTTTGAACGGAGAGTTCTTCATCGTAAGTCGGTCCATTGTTCTTTTCGCTTCGATTGAGCTCATAAGTGATTAGTTTCGTTTGAATAGTGTTGAATATCATCTGAAGAGAGTCTTTCAGTGGCTTTGTCGCAAATTTTTGTTTTTTAAAGTCTTCCCATCCTAAGACGACGAGATGAATTTTTTTATTTGATTCAATAAAAAAATCTTTTTTGCGAAAACGTTTTAATCCTTCGTCTTTTGGTTCTTGATCAAAAAGGGAAGGGTAAGGAATTAATCCATTAGGGGCTTGATCGCCGATGATATATTCAACAGGTGTACGAGGTTGGGAGTCACAGCTGATTTGAAAAATAGTGAGAATTAAAAATAAGGCCTGAAAAGATTTAAATTCCATGACTCGGCACGTTACTGTTTCATCTCAATAGAGTAAAGAAATAAATTATTACAACGAGTTACGTTTTGTTTGACTCCTAAGAATATATACTGTATTAAAGTGGTCATGAAATGGTTCTATAGTTTTGTTGGTCTTTTTATTCTCTCTCATTCCCATGCGATGAATCTAAAATTGTGCGAAGGAGTTCTTCACTGTGCGGAAACAAACCCCATGTATTTTTATATGGTCAATGACGGATATGGGTATGAGCTTTACTCGAATGATGATGAAGGCTTAATTTATGTTCGAGAGATAGATGGAGAGATTCTGGATTCAAATCAGTTGGTAGATCTATTTAAGAAAAGAGAACTTCAGATCAAGAGAATAAGAGCTTTGATTTCCATTAATAAAAATGAGATTGAAAAGTATCGATCAAAAACTCTACAACCACTCTCTGATACTGCAATTGCATCAGAGGTTTTTGATTTAAAATTAAAAAATACCATGATTCTTTTTCAAGAAAAACTCAGAGAAAAGTCTTACGACTAGGCTTAGTACCTTCTTGTCCAGTGTCCACCGACTCTGAGTCCAAATACAATGTTTTTTGAACCCAGTGGAGTACCTTCATTACTTGGGAAGAGTCCAGGGTTCGCAAAATTTTGTCCTGCTTCACTGAAGAAGGAAATAAAAGGAATCATGTTACCGCCAAAAGGGCGAACTTTACTGATGAGTCGATTTCCAGGGAGAATTTTCCATTCAAGACCCGCGTTCCAATAAGTTCCTGTGATGTCCTTTGGTGAAAGTGTTTCTTTTTGTACTTCTTCACTGTCAATTTTCTCATAATCCTGAGTGGCAGATGCTGCCTTACGGTAATAAAATTGAGCAATATGTCTAAAAGCAAGTCCTTCTGCAGCGAGATGAATCTGTGCAATCGCTGTAGCCATTCCGCTTTGATATCCTTCATCAGAGATTATTTGAGCTTGGTCTTTGTCCAATTGTTGGTAGAAACCTTGAGTGGGGGTAACCCCGCTAGTCATCGTAGCATCCACTCCACCTGTGATTCCTAATTGGAGTCTGTTTCGATTGATCGCAATGATTTGAGCTCGTACTCCAACGAGGTGAAAGTTCATGAGTCTTCCAGAGACATTTTGATTGATGTTCACATCCCATCCCATCAAATTTGCACCCAATCCGACACGATTTTTTAAAAAATGAAAAAGAACTTGAGCTCCAGATGATCGCATTCTAAAAATACCAACGGTCTTGTTCTTTCCTTTTTTAAAGGTGTAGAAGTTTCGTGGATTAAACTCTGCTGCTTCGTATTGGGTACCGACAGCTCCCGCACTGATGTCTGCATGGTAACCTATGGAAGTCTTAATTCTTTCTCCGCCTTGAAAGAGCTGAATTCCAAATCCTCCGGTTAGATTGTATCCGGTGATGTTTCGGAGTTTTCCGGTTTGTTCTTTGGTATTGAGTTTAGACTGGCCGTTGACCCAATCCAGTGCAACCCAGAAATCCCATTCACTTAGATAGTCATTTGAGTAGTGCGGTTCCCCTGAGCATTTTTCCACAGGAAGAACAATCGCAGTAGGAAGGTCCGAGCCTTCTTGTTTGTCGCTCATGTCGTAGAGAAGTCGGTCACAGTCGACGAGTCCTGGGTTGTTGTTTGCGAAAAGAGGAGTGGAAATAAAAGAAATAAGTGAAAATAGAATAATGGGTTTCATAAGAGTTTAGTTATAGCGCTATGCGTCATAAATCAAGGATCATTTCGTTTGCGAATATAATCAAAAGTAAACTTTTTTGATCAAATTTTTATATTTCCACCACTCACCAAAAGGAGGATCTTTGATCTTTTGGGGAGAGAGAGTTGAGAAACCGCAGCATAAGGAAGAGCACTGGTGGGTTCAATCGGGTCTTTCCACTGCCTTGAAAGTTTTTGATGAGCTTTTGTAATTTCTTTTTCGCTGACGGTAAGAATTCCCTGTGTTTGTTTTAAAAAATAAAAAGTCAGTGGAGAAACGCTTTGAGTAATGACTCCATCAGCTTGAGTTACGGGGCGAGTAGGCAATCGAACAATCTTTCCCGAAGAATAGGATTGATATGCATCATTTGCGTTTTCTGGTTCTACTCCAAAAACACTGATTTTTTTTTCTGGAAAAAGTTGAGTTGCTAAAAAACTACCCGAAAGAAGACCTCCTCCTCCAACTGGTGTAATCAATGCATCATAATGACCTTCTTGGAGAGCTTCATAAACAGCAGTTCCTTGGCCAGCAATGACGTCAGGGTGATCAAAGGGAGGGAGTAAAAAAGCTTTTTCAGAATGTGCTTTTTTCTCAGCCTCCTCTCTCGTTTCTGTGAGAATGACCTCTGCTCCATGGATTTTTGTTTTTTCAATTTTGTATTCTGAGGTTTGTTTGGGCATAAAAATTTTTGCTTTTAAGCCAAGTATTTTACATGCCCAAGAAACGGCTTGCGCATGATTCCCAGAGCTATATGCACTCACTTTTTTTGGGAGTTCATTCTTTTCTTTTAACTTTAAAAGAGTATTGAGAGCACCTCTTGCTTTAAATGCATTAATTTTTTGAAGATTTTCCATTTTAAAAAAAAGAGAAAATCCAGATTCTTCATTGAGGGTTTCAGAGGTATAAATGGGCGTTTGATTTAAGTAAGGAGCAAGTCTTTGGCTTGCAGAGATGATTTCTTTAGGGTCAATCAAAACTCTTTCTCCTGTTTGATTTCTTTTTTTTGTTTTTCTTCTTTAAAAATGATTCCAAGTTTCTTTAAACAATAAATCAATAAAGCAGTGATACTTGCTTCGTCAATGTTTCCAAAAAATGGAATTTGATCAGGGATAATTTCAAAGAGCCCTGCAGTTGGATTGAGGAGATAGATGACACAAAAAAGAGCAACGATCACCGTACCTCCTTTTTTCATGATTGGAACCCTTTTGCGTAATCGATTGCAAAATAAGTGAGAATCAAATCGGAACCAGCTCTTTTAATGGAGGTGAGCATTTCTTTCATTGCAGCATTCTCATCAAGCCAGCCCATTTTTGCTCCAGCTTTGATGAGGCTATACTCACCGCTGACGTTATATGCAGCTACTGGAACCGGGGAGATTTCTTTGATTTCTCTAATGACATCCAAGTAAGAAAGAGCAGGCTTGATCATTACAAGATCAGCTCCTTCTTCGATATCAAGAAGAACTTCTCTGACTGCTTCAATTCGATTTGCAGGGTCCATTTGATAGGTTTTTTTGTCTCCCGCTTTTGGGGCAGAATCGAGAGCATCCCTAAAGGGACCATAAAAAGCGGAAGCATATTTTGCTGAGTAAGCAAGAATACCTGTCTTTTCAAAACCAGAATCATCTAAGGCATTTCGAATCGCTCGAACTCTTCCATCCATCATATCGGAAGGAGAAACGTAATCAGCCCCCGCTTCTGCTTGAGTCACTGCCATTTGAGCAAGGATTTCTAATGTTTCGTCGTTGATGATTTCTCCATTTCGAACAATTCCATCGTGACCATCACTTGAGTAGGGATCCATTGCCACATCTGAAAAAATGGTCATTTCTGGGACCGCATTTTTGACTTCACGGATCGCGCGTGGATAAAGACCATCAGGGTTTTTTGACTCTCTTGCTAACGGATCTTTGAGCTGATCATCGATCGCAGGAAAGAGAGCAATGCCTTGAATTCCCAAAGAATAGGCTTTTTTTACTTCTTCAATAAGTGAGGATAGCGAGTGTCGATAGAGCCCAGGCATAGAGCCAATCGCTTCTTTTTCTGAATGATTATGAACAAAAAGAGGGTAGATCAAGTCATGAGGAGTAATCAGGGTTTCTCTCATGAGAGTGCGGATAGAGGATGT
>CEUZ01226444.1_pt1 | contig 13624 bp, 13 predicted proteins | sample 361511 | NCBI WGS metagenome assembly CEUZ01 (sample SAMEA2622822, study PRJEB7988) | marine metagenome | biome: marine biome (ENVO:00000447); feature: surface water layer (ENVO:00002042); material: "saline water (ENVO:00002010), including plankton (ENVO:xxxxxxxx)" | depth 5 m
AAAAAAGTTTCGTATAATGTTGAGAATGCTCGAGAAGGGAAATCGCTAGATTATGATAAGCTGGTAATGAAAGTTGAAACTGACGGTTCTGTTGCTGCGGAAGATGCAGTTGCCTATGCTGCTAGAATTTTTCAGGATCAACTGTCTTTATTTGTCAATTTTGATGAACCACAAGAAGTAGAAGCTAAACCAAAAGTCGCAGAACCACAATTTAACAAAAATTTACTTAAAAAAGTTGACGAATTAGAACTGTCAGTAAGATCAATGAATTGTTTAAAAAATGATAATATAATTTATATAGGTGATTTAGTTCAAAAAACTGAACCTGAAATGCTAAGAACTCCAAATTTTGGAAGAAAATCATTAAATGAGATCAAAGAGGTATTAAGCTCAATGTCATTATATTTAGGCATGGAAATCCCAAATTGGCCACCTGATAATATAATTGAACTATCAAAAAAACTTGAAGATAATAATTAGTCATGAGACATAAGTTTGCACACAGAAAGCTTAATCGTACTTCTGAGCATCGCAAAGCTTTATTGAAAAATATGCTTAATTCACTAATTAAGTATGAACAAATTACTACTACATTACCAAAAGCAAAAGAATTAAAACCACGTATTGATAAAGCAATTACCTTGGGGAAAAAAAATAATTTACACTCAAAAAAAAACTTATTCTCTCAATTACAGGACAAGTTTTCTGTTAATAAATTAACAAAAACATTATCTCAAAGATATTCAAAAAGAATGGGTGGTTATAGCCGAATAATTAAAGCTGGATTTCGATATGGGGACGACGCACCATTAGCTATAATAGAGTTAGTTGACAGAGATGTTATGGCAAAAAAGGTTGATTTAAAAAAGAAAACAGAAAAACCTGCTGATGTATCAAAAAAAATCGCTGATAATAAAACTCAAGCAGAAGTAAAAAAAACTAAACCCAAAAAATAATCTATTTATTAAAATAATATGTTATCCTCATCAAAAAGTAGGGATAAATTATAAATTATAAAGTAATGAAAGTTTATAAAATCGATCAAAACAATAATGGCTCAAGATTGGACAGATGGTTAAAAAGAACTGTTTGCAATGTACCTCAATCTTTAGTTGAAAAATCTATAAGAAGGGGAAAAATAAAAGTTAATAAAAAAAGAGAGAAAAGTTCATATAAACTTCAAAAAGGAGACGAAATTTATATAAGAGATTTTAACTACAAAGAGCATTTAAATCAAAAAATTAAGAAAAAATATAGCCCAACAAAGAAAGATTTAAAATTTTCATCAGATTTATTTATTGAGAATAATGAGAATTTTGTAGTGATTAACAAACCTGCTGGTATATCTGTGCAATCAGGAACAAAATCAAAAAGAAATATTTTAGATATATTAAGAGAAACGAAAGAATTTGAAGGATTTACCCCTTTTACTGTTCATAGAATAGACAAAGAAACTACTGGCGTATTAATAGTTGCCAAAAATAGAAAATTTGCTCAATTATTTACCTCTTTGTTTAGAATAAGAAAAATTCACAAAACATACTTGGGTATTGTTCTAGGAGAGCCAGATAAAAAAAAAGGTATTTATGAAGACGAGTTACTTTATTATGAGGGAGATAAAAAAACTACAGCTAAAGCAGTTACTCGATATAGCGTAATTGATTCCAATAATAGTTATTCATTATTAAAATTAAATCCTGTAACTGGTAGAAAACATCAGTTAAGAAAGCAACTTTTGCTTCATGGACATCCAATATTCGGTGATGTTAAATATAATATTATTAAAAAAAATCTATTACGAAAGAATTCTTCATTAATGTTGCATGCTTATAAAGTTAATTTTTCTATTTCAGATAAAAAATATACTTTTATTGCTGATCCCCCATTAAATTTCATAAATTTACTTAAAGAAAAATATTTAAAAACTTTTTAGTTATAATTTTACTAATATTATTATAATTATCTTTTTTAATTTCTTTAAGGTTAGTCATTTCTTTATCTTGAATTCCACAAGGATTAATTTTTTTATACTTAAGCAAATCATTAGATATATTTAATGAAAATCCGTGATAGGCAATCCATTTTTTAACTTTAACACCAATCGCTGCCACCTTCTTAGGTTTTTCCTTGCCAATCCATATTCCTATATTCTTTCTGTCTGCGTAGGCTTTAATTCCATATTCATCTAAAACACTAATAATACAGCGTTCAATTTTTTTAACTAATTTTCTAATATTTTTCTCTCTATTATTTAAATTTAAAACAAAATAAGCAACTTTTTGACCGGGGCCATGATATGTAATTTTACCACCCCTATTAGTTTTTATGACTTTCAAATTTTTATCTAATATATCAACTTGGCTTGAGCTAGTACCGCCTGTATAAACTGAGTTGTGTTCTAAAATCCACAATAATTCAACTTTTTTACCAAGAAATACGTCCTGCACTCTTTTCTCAAGAATTTGCATAGATTTCATATAATCAACTGGTTTTACGCTATATTTAACTTCTATTTTCATTTTACAATTGTGATTTTAAAAAAAAACAACTAAACATTCTCATAATTCAATAAACGAGTATTTTTTATGAGTTTAACAAAAAAAATAGCTGAAAAAAAAGTAAATTTTGAATTTAACAAAGAATTTATTAACCTATTTAGTAAAAAAATCAAAGATAGCGATACTTCTTTTTTAGACAAAACGCTTAAAGAATTACATCCATCAGATTCGGCTGATATAATTGAAAATTTAATACCAGAAAACAGATCTAAACTTATCGAATTAGTAGGTTTTAGTTTGGATCCCGAGATATTTATTGAATTAAACGAATCTATACAATCTGAAATATTTATACTTTTATCGATAGAGTCAATTGCAAATATTCTCAAAAGGCTAGAATCAGATAATGCATTAAAAATTTTAGAAAACTTGGATGAAAAAAAGAAAAATATTGTTTTAGATAAACTTCCACCGAAAGATAGGTTTATTCTTGAAGAAGGTTTGAGTTCACCAGAAGATTCAGCTGCTAGAATAATGCAAAGAGAATTTACAGCTATACCAAGTGATTGGTCTGTTGGGCAAACAATAGATTATTTAAGAGAAAATAAAGATCTACCTGAAGAATTTCTAGAAATATTTATTGTTGATAATAATTTTAAACCTGTTGGCACCGTTCCTTCTTCAAAAGTTTTGAGAACCTCTCGAGAGGCAAAAATGAATTCAATTATGAATGAAATGCAAGTTTTAATTCCAGTAAATATGGATAAAGAGGAAGTTGGTTATCTTTTTGAAAATTATAATTTAGTTTCAGCAGGAGTTGTTGATAAAAATAATAAATTAGTTGGGATGATAACTGGTGATGATGTGTTTACAGTTTTAAAAGAAGAAGCCGAAGAAGATGTACTAAGATTAGCTGGTGTTGGTGAAGAAGAAATAACGGATAGCATACTTCAAAAAACCAAAAGAAGATTCAATTGGCTTCTAATTAATTTGTTCACCGCACTAATAGCAACATGGGTAATAAGTAAATTTGGTGCTTCAATTGAGCAAATGGTAGCGTTGGCCTTCTTAATGCCAATAGTTGCCTCCATGGGGGGTAATGCTGGAATGCAAACTTTGGCTGTAACAATTAGAGCTTTAGCAACAAAAGAATTATCTTCTGGAAATTTAACGAAAATTATTACAAAAGAATTTGTGATAGGAATTTTAAATGGGATTATTTTTGCAATAATAACAGGAGTAATAGTTCAGATTTGGTTTAAGGAATTTAATTTGTCAATTTTAATAGGTGTATCAATGGTTCTTAATATGATAGTGGCAGGATTATTTGGTATATTAGTACCCGTTACTCTTAAAAAAATTAATATTGATCCAGCAATAGCATCTAGTGTTTTTGTAACCACTATTACCGACGTCATTGGCTTTCTATCGTTTTTAGGGCTGGGAGCTTATTTCTTTTATAGTTAAATATTATCTATTAATCTAACTAATCCCAAGTAGTAAGAGATAAAAATTCTATATTTATTTTTTTTTAAGAAAGGTTTGTTAATTTTGTTAACGTCAAGGACTTTAATGTATTCAATTTTTTTAACACCAAATTTAAAAATTATTCTTTTTACTAAATTTAAAGGAATTTTCTTATTTATTATCTTTTTTTTATTTTTTAGTAAGAACTTATAAACATAAGATGCAATTACTTTTTCTTTTTCTTTTAAAAGAAGATTTCTTGAAGAAAAAGCTATACCATTTTTCTCCCTAACAGTTCTACAACCTACTATTTTAATTCTAGAATGATTGGACTTAAAAAAATCTTCAATAATTTTTAGCTGTTGCATGTCTTTCTCTCCAAAAAATATCTTTTTAGGTTTTATGATTTTTGCAAAATTATTTACTACATCAACAACAGACTCGAAGTGGCCTTTTCTTTGCTTACCACATAATTTTTTACTAAATGAATTTATTTTAATTTTTTTATTAATCCCATTTGGGTATATATCTTTATTATTTGGTATATAAAGAATATCAATTTTTGTTTTTTTAAGTAGAAATATATCTTTTTTAATTGTCCTAGGATATTTTAAGAAATCACTTTTTTTGTTAAATTGTGGTTTATTAATAAATATTGAAACTAGAGTTTTTTTACATTCTTTTAAAGATCTATTGACAAGCGCAATATGACCACGATGTATAGCGCCCATCGTAGGAACAAAGCCTAAATATTTTTCTTTGTTTATCAGTTTTTCAAGTTTTTCTTTATTATAAATTATTTTCATTTGTAAATATAAAATATTATATGTAAAAGAAACAAATGATTAAACAGGCTATTATTCCATTAGCAGGATTAGGAACCAGATTATTACCGTTAACTAGCGTTATACCAAAAGAATTGTTACCAATTAATGGAAAACCAGGTTTAGAATATATTATTGACGAATGTGTAGAAGCCGGTATTAAAGAAATAATATTCGTTTTATCTAGAAGAAAAAATTCAATAAAAAAATATTTCTATAATGATTCATTTTATAAAAAAATAATTAAAAAAAAACCAAAAGATAAAGAATTAAAAAAAAAATTTTTAAGAATTAAAAAATATAAAAAAATGATAAAATTTGTATACCAAAATTCACCAAAAGGTACTGGTGATGCCGTTTTAAAATGTCAAAAATTAATTGATAGTAAATTTTTTTTGATGTTATTACCTGATGATCTTATAATAAAAGATAATTGTTCGAAATCTATGATTAAATTATTTTCTAAATACAAATCTTCAGTAATTGCTTCAAAAAAAGTTAAAAAAAAAGATGTGTCAAGATGGGGGATATTTGATTTGAAAAAGTTTAATAATAGAAGTTTTTTAATTAAAGATGTTTTCGAAAAACCTAGTATAAAATTTGCCCCATCAAATTATGCTGTTATTGGAAGGTATATACTTCCATCAAAAATATTTGAAATATTAAAAAAACAAAAGCCAGGTAAAAATGGAGAAATTCATATTACTGATGCAATAAGAAAACTAATCATTAAAAATAATAAATTTATTGGTTATGTTTTTAAGGGCAAATATTTAGACTGTGGGACACTTAAAGGTTATATTAATTCATCTTTAGAAATATTAAAATTATAAAATATGAAAATTTGTATGATAGGAACAGGTTATGTTGGTCTTGTTAGCGGGGCATGCTTTGCTGATCTTGGAAATTCAGTTATATGTGTCGACAAAAATAATGACAAAATTGATGATTTAAATTCTGGAACAATCCCAATATATGAACCTGGACTTAGCGAACTTGTTAAAAAAAATTTCTCCTCAGATAGACTTAAATTTACAACAAATTTAAGTGATGCAGTAAAAAAGTCGGATATAGTTTTTATTTGTGTTGGAACTCCGACAGCAAAAAATGGTTCTGCTAATTTAAATTTTGTTTATAATGCAGCTAGTGAAATTAGCAAAAATATTAGTAAATTTAAGATTATAGTTAATAAGTCAACCGTTCCAGTTACGACTGGTGATAAAATTGAGAAAATAATTTCAAAAAGAGTTAAAAAAAATTCATTTGAGGTAATTTCAAATCCTGAATTTCTTAGAGAGGGTGAAGCAATTAGAGATTTTAGATTTCCAGATAGAATTGTTGTTGGTTCAAACAGTCAAAAAGTTTTAAAAAAAATGGAATCTTTATATGAGCCCTTGATTAGAAAAGGTGCTAAATTTTTTAAAACAAATAGAAGAGGGGCTGAATTAATTAAATACGCATCAAATGCTTTTTTAGCCACAAAAATCTCATTTATAAATGAAATAGCTAATTTATGCGAAAATACTGGCGTTGATATCGAGGATGTTTCTTTAGGTATTGGACTTGATCAGAGAATTGGTGCACGTTTTTTAAGAGCTGGTCCAGCATATGGTGGCTCATGTTTTCCAAAAGATACAAAAGCATTAACTGTTACAGGCAATAATTTTAAAGTAAATTTATCAATCATTAAATCGGTCATTAAGTCAAATGATAATAGAAGAAATTTACTTACTAACAGAGTAAAGAAAATTTTAATAAAAACTAAAGGCAAGAAAATTGCCTTTTTAGGCGTCACTTTTAAAGCCAATACGGATGATATGAGAGAGTCAACTTCATTATCAATGATCTCGTCTTTATCAAAAGCTGGGGCAAAAATATTTTACTATGACCCTTCAGGTGAAAAAAAAGAACTTAGCAAAATTAAAAATGTTAAATTTTCAACCAATATTACTCACTGTTGTAAAAATGTTGATCTTATAATAATTCATACCGATTGGGATGAATTTAAATCACTAGATTTTAAAAAAATTAATAAGGGTAAAAAAATAAAACTGTTTGATATGAGAAATCTTTATTCAACAAAAAAAATGAGATTAAAAGGTATAACTTACCATTCAATAGGTAGATAATTTTTTTTTAAACTTCAAATATTCCATCAATTTCAACAGCAGCGCCCAAAGGTAAAGAATTTACGCTTACAGCTGCTCTAGTATGCTTTCCTTTGTCAGAAAAAATTGTGCTTATTAAATTTGAAGCAGCGTTAATAACTTTTGGCTGATCTGTAAACGTGTTAGTCGAATTAACAAATCCTGTAAGTTTTACACAGTTTTTAATAGCATTTAAATCTCCAGCGCAAGCTTTTTTAGCTTGAGCTATCAAATTTATTGCACACATTTTGGCACCTTTTAGTCCATCCTCTAAAGACAGATCATCACCAATTTTTCCTTTTAATATTTTACCATTCTCATCTATTGAAATTTGGCCAGAAATAAAAAGTAAATTACCAATTTTTTTATAAGCAACGTATGAACCGACGGGTGCTGGTGCGTCGGGTATAGAAATATTTAGTTCTTTAATTTTATCTTCTATTTTCAATTTGATTTTTTTAATTTTGAGCCAATTTTTTTAAATATATTTCCTACTTTACCTTTTTCTCTGGGTTGACCTTTCTTACATTTCCATTTGTCATAAAGACCAACGATGCTTGTACTTTTTACTTCATCACAGTTAACGCTTGAATCTGCAAAAGTTATGTTTGTGAAAAATACTATAACTATGCTTAATAAAATTGTACGTGTTATTTTCATTTATTACCTTTTAATTATTTTTTTTTTTTATTCTTATCATATTCTTTTCTTTTCTCAATCAAAATTATAGCTTCTTCCATAGTTATTTCTGCAGGGTCCTTTTCATCTGGAATCGTCGCATTTAAAGATTTATATTTTATATATGGCCCATATTGTCCCTTCATAACTCTAACAGGTTTCTTATCCTCCGGATGTTCTCCTAAATCTTTTATGACCGACGAGGAAATTCTTCCAGGTTTAGCTTCAGCTATCATTGTAATAGCTCGATTTAACCCAATTGAAAAAATATCTTCAACATTTTCTAGTCTAGCAGATTTTACCTCACATTTTAGGTAGGGGCCAAATCTACCAGTATTAAGTGTAATGTCTTTTCCATTATCTGGATGTGTACCTAATATTTTTGGTAATGAACATAAAAATTTGGCTCTATCTAAATTAATAGTTTCAATAGAAATACCTTTGGGAATTGAGACATTTTTTTTATTCTCATTTTCAGTTTTATTTTTCTTTTTTTTCTTTTTAATTGGAACTTCTCCTTTCTCAATTTCGAATTGAAGATAAGGACCAAATCTGCCATTTTTTAAAAATATGTCTTTACCCAAATCATTTTTTCCAATTAACTTAGGTTCAGCTAGGCCAGATTGTTGTAATGCTTTTGATTTGGAAAGAGGTCTAGTAAATTTACATTCAGGATAATTTGAACAACCTATAAAAGCTCCGCCTCTAAAGCTATTTTTAAGGCTTAATTCCCCATTTGCACAAAGTTTACATTTTCTATCTATTAAATCATTATTATCTCTTTCAAATATAAGATCTCCTAAACTTTCATTCAGTAAATCTAATACTTCTCTAGTTCTTTTTTCTTTAACTTTCCCAACGTTTGAATAAAAATCTTTCCAAAAGCCATCTAAAACTTTCACCCAGTCAATTTTGCCGCTAGTAATTTCGTCTAATTGGTTTTCTAAATCTGCAGTAAAATTATAATCGACATACTTAGTAAATAATTTTTCAAGAAATGCAGATAATAATTTACCACGATCAGTAGGGTAAAATCTTTTATTTAGTAGTTCAGTGTAATTTCTTGTAGATAAAACCGATATTATGCTGGCATATGTTGAAGGTCTACCTATACCTAATTCCTCCATTTTTTTAACAAGACTTGCTTCTGAATATCTTGGTGGAGGATCTGTAAAGTGTTGTTCATCAAATAATTCGTTTATGTTTACCTTATCTTTAACACTAACTTCGGGTAAAATATTTTTAAGATCATCATCTTTTTCTTCAAATTTATAAACTTTTAAAAAGCCATCAAATTTTATAGTAGATCCGTTCGCTTTAAAATTAATCTTTTTATTATCAGACTCAATTGTAATACTTTTTCTATCAAATTCAGCTGGATTCATTTGAGATGACAAAGCTCTATTCCAGATTAATTCATAAAGTTTAAATTGGTCAGTGCTTAAATACTTTTTCATATTAGATGGTTTATTAGAAATATCTGTAGGTCTGATTGCTTCATGTGCTTCTTGAGCATTTTTAGCTTTTTTACCAGTATAAGTATTTGGATTATCTGGAAGATACTCTTTGCCAATTTCTTTTGTTATGAAGTTTCTAAAATCACTTATAGCTTCATTAGAAATTTGAGTTCCATCTGTTCTCATGTAGGTAATTAAACCAACAGTGTCACCCTCTATATCTATACCTTGATAAAGTCTTTGGGCAATTTGCATTGTTCTAGAAGCGCCAAAACCAAACTTACCTGACGAAGTTTGTTGCAAAGTTGAAGTAGTAAATGGCGCTAGCGGGTTTCTTCTATAAACTTTGGAAGACACATCAGAAATTATGTAAGATTGACTTTTAATTTCGTTTAACGCTTTTTCAGTATCAACTTTTTTCTTAAATAAAAACTTATCTATTTTTTCTCCATTATAAAGTGAAAGCTTAGATTTAATAATTTTCTTTTTGCTGTCAACAAAGTCACTAGTAATAGTCCAGAACTCTTCTGGTTTAAAAAGTTCAATTTCGTGTTCTCGTTCAGTAATCAATCTAAGAGCTACAGATTGAACTCGACCAGCAGATTTTGATCCAGGTAGCTTCGTCCATAAAATTGGTGAAATATTAAATCCAACAAGATAATCCAAAGCTCTTCTTGCCATGTATGCATTTACTAATAAAGTTTCTATTTTCCTTGGATTGTTGATACCTTTTGTTACAGCTTTTTTTGTTATTTCATTAAACACTACACGTTCAATAGTTTTCCCTTTTAGAAGTTTTTTTTGTTCTAAAACTTCTTTTACATGCCACGCTATAGCTTCACCCTCTCTATCAGGGTCAGTTGCTAAAATTATTTTTTCAGAGTCAGCTGCTGCATCAGTTATTTCTTTAAGATACTTTCTTGAAAATGAATCTAATTCCCATTCCATTTTAAAATTATTTTTGGGGTCAACAGATCCATTTTTTGAAGGAAGGTCCCTTACATGACCATAACTTGCTAATACCTTATAATCTTTACCCAGATATTTATTTATGGTTTTTGCTTTAGCTGGACTTTCTACAACTACTAAATTCATTTATTAATCCTACAAACTTTACTGTCAAATATACTTTGATTTGTCAATTTTAGGTTTAAAAAATATTAAAAAAACGGCTTTTTACTTAGATTTTTATTTTTTGCTCAGTTTTGTTTTTGAGGTTTAATATATTTCTTCTATGCGTAAATATTATCAGAATCAGAAAAATAAAAAGCAATTTAGAATCTGTAATTTGATTAGAGGTTATTGATGGATTAATTGAGGTAAAAATTTCTCTAATTAAATTTACCACAAATACTGTTACGCTTGCAATCATTGACGAAAGTGAAGAATATTTAAAAATTAAAGATATTATCAACCAAGTAAAAATAAATAAGAAAAACAACTGAATAGATAAAGCAATTAAAATACCTATGTATGTAGCAATACCTTTACCACCTTTAAATTTTAACCAAACTGGAAAAAGATGTCCTAGAAAAGCCGCTAAACATGATAAGTGAACAAAATTAGGAAAATATTTTATTGCTATTATAACAGGAACATAACCTTTTAAAATATCTAACAAAAGTGTAAGTAAAGCAATAAGCTTATTTCCTGTTCTAAGAACATTTGTTGCTCCAATATTTCCAGATCCAATTTTTCTTATATCGATATTACCGGAAAACTTTGATAAAATTAAACCAAATGGAATAGAACCACTTATGTAAGAAAAAAAGATAACTAAGTAAATATCCATTAATACCTAATTTGCCTCGAATGATAATTCACCCTTAACAAAAGTTTTTATTACTTTACCTTGCATTTTTCTATCTTCAATGGGTGTATTTTTAGATTTTGATTTAATATCACTCTTTTTGACTACCCAGGGCTTGTTAATATCAACTACGCAAAGATCTGCATCGCTACCCTTATCAAGACTTCCCTTATTTATTCCTAGAATTTTAGATGGATTATAAGTAATTGAAGCAATTAGTTTTTTAATTTCAACAGATTTATTATGGAACAGTTCTAGAGCTAGCGGTAATAAAGTTTCAATACCTGAAGCCCCAGTTGCAGCTTTAGCGAACGTTAATCTTTTTGATTCCTCATCTTCTGGTTTGTGATCTGATACTATTACATCTATAGTTCCATCATTAACAGATTCAACAAGAGCCAACCTATCTTCCTCAGTTCTAAGAGGGGGTGATAGTTTTAAAAAAGTTTTAAAATCCCCAATATCATTTTCGTTTAAAGATAAATTATTAATAGAAACACCTGTAGTAAAAATTTTTCCTTCATTTTTAGCTTTTTTAATTACCGAAATAGATTTTTTCGATGAAATTTGCGATATGTGATATTTACAAAAATATTCTTCAAGAAGGGATAGGTCTCGTTCTATAATTATTTTTTCTGCTAATGATGGAATTCCTTTTAGTCCAAGTCTAGTAGATATTTCACCTTCGTTAATTAATCCATTTTTAGAAAGAATGTTATCTTCAGGATGTTGCATAATCAAAGATTCGGATTGACTAGCGAAACACATAATTCTAGACATAATCTCAGGGTCTTGAATAGTTTTAATTCCGTCAGTAAAAGCAATAATACCTTTCCTTTTAAGTAAACCAAATTCAGTCATTTGTTTTCCTTCGGCATTTTTTGTTAGTGTAGCAGCAGGGAATATGTTGATTTTAGACTTATCTCTCCCTCTACGTTTTAAAAAATCAACCATTGAAACGTTATCAATAACAGGTGATGTGTTAGGCATAGAGACAACGGAAGTAACCCCTCCACATAGAGCGGCATTACTCAAAGTTCTAAAATTTTCTTTATATTCAAACCCAGGCTCCCCAACAAAAACTCGCATATCAACAATGCCGGGCATCAATATTTGTTTTTTAAGATCAATTTTTTCAGCTGAGGATGGTAAATTACCATTAGAGACTTTTTTTCCAGCAGCCTTAATAATACCTTTAGAGTCAATGATTAAACCACCTATTTCATCTAAATTATTTTTAGGATCAATTATTCTAGCATTTATTAAATATTTTTCTTTCATTAGTTCTTTTTACAATAAATTTTTAAACAAGCCATCCTTACAGCTACGCCAAGCTCCACCTGTTCCCTAATAACACTTCTGTTAATGTCGTCAGCTAAATTTGTGTCTATCTCGACTCCTCTATTCATAGGACCGGGATGCATAATTAGAGCGTCTTTTTTTGCCAGATTGAGTTTATCCGGAGTTAAACCAAAAAATTCATAGTATTCTCTAGCTGAAGGAAGAAACGATCCTTGCATTCTTTCATTTTGTAATCTTAACATCATGACGATGTCACATTTATCTAAACCTTTTTTCATGTCAGTAAAAGCTTTTACTCCGAGTCTTTCAATAGAATGGGGTAATAAAGTTTTTGGAGCAACAACATTAACCTCAGCTCCAAGCATAGTCATTAAATAAATATTTGATCTTGCTACTCTAGAATGAAGAATGTCTCCGCATATAGCAATTTTTAAACCTTCAACTTTGCCTTTTCGATTTATAATAGTTAAAGCATCGAGCAATGCTTGAGTAGGGTGTTCACGTCTTCCATCTCCAGCGTTAATAACAGAACAATTAACTTTTTGAGATAATAAATTTGGAGCTCCAGAATCCTGATGTCTTACAACAATTATATCTGGATGCATTGCGTTTAATGTCATTGCGGTGTCTATAAGAGTTTCACCTTTTTTAATTGCAGAATTAACAATATTCATGGACATGACATCAGCGCCAAGTCTTTTTCCAGCAAGCTCAAATGAACTTTGAGTTCTTGTAGAAGGCTCAAAGAAAAGGTTAATTTGAGTCTTACCTCTTAGAATATCCATTTTTTTAGATGGGCTTTTATTTAATGTAATAAAAGTCTTTGCTTGCTTTAAAATTTCGGAAACTTCAGAAAAAGAAAGATCTTGAATACCCAGAAGGTGATTTTGATAATTTTTAACAGCTTTAAGTTTTTTAATAACAGCCATTAAAATCAACTCTATAACCCTTTAAGGGTAACTATGCAAGTATTTTAATTAATTGCTTAAATAATCAATAGCTCCTTGAAGAATAAAAGCTGCAGCATTCATATCTAATTTATTGACTCTATTACTCACATTAGTCCCTAAATCTCTTGTTAATTTAAAACTAGCCTCGCTTGAAAGGCGTTCATCCCACATTGTGATAGGAATTGTAATATTAGTTGATAACTTTTTAGCAAAATCCATAGCAGAATAGGAAGATTTTCCTAAAGATCCATCCATATTTATGGGATTACCAACAACAATTCCCTTTATTTCATTTTCTTCAATTATTTCTTTTATATCCTTTATCAATATTCCCAATTTATTCTTTTTTATAACTTTAAGAGGAGTAGCTATTTTTTTGGTTTCATCGCATATAGCGAATCCTACATTCTTTTTACCAGGATCTATTCCCAGCAATCTTGAATAGCTTCCTATATTTGTTTTAAATTCATCAATACTGAGTATATTGTATG
>CEUZ01003983.1_pt1 | contig 13622 bp, 10 predicted proteins | sample 361511 | NCBI WGS metagenome assembly CEUZ01 (sample SAMEA2622822, study PRJEB7988) | marine metagenome | biome: marine biome (ENVO:00000447); feature: surface water layer (ENVO:00002042); material: "saline water (ENVO:00002010), including plankton (ENVO:xxxxxxxx)" | depth 5 m
ACCAAACCAACACACATACCCTCAGCAGCATCAGCAGCCGGAGCAGCAGTGGTTGTAGCAGGCGCAGCGGTAGTAGCAGGCGCAGCAGTAGTTGTTGCCGTTGCAGCTGAACTACTTGCTGAACTACTTGCTGAACTACTTGCACTATCGTCATCGTCAGACCCGCAGGCTCCAGCGATGAGTCCTAACGTGAGCGCAATGCCTAAGACTGGCAAAAAACGCTTAGTGGTTCTCATTAAAATTTTCCCTCCTATACCCTTAATTTTTTAGGGCATACACAACAGTCCTGCATATTTTAAGCAGGAACTACAGTCAATCAGCAAAAAAACTAAACGTCTAATTCCTGAAGTTTTTATTTCTAACTTTCCAACTACTGAAAAATTCGAGTCAACCAAGTACGGAACCGGTTGTAGAAAATTCTTCACGATTACGTGAAAAAGCTCCCAAATCAAGAGTTAATCCTGTGTGAGAACAGCTAATTTTTAAGGGTTCTGAGTCATGATCATGGTTATTTTCACAGGCTTCGATAATTTCTTTCATTATTTCTCCAACAAGAGGAGCATTTTTAAACTGATTTCCAGAAGTTCCAATAGCCACATAGAAGCCTTTTAATGAAGTTTTGTCATAAATAGGGACCCAATCTGGCGTTACATCGTATACACCAGCAATTCCGAGGGGGCGAGTTGGTATGCCTAGGTCTGGAACCCTTCTGGCTAAACGCCAAACTTGAGCCTCGAATCTTTGAATTGTCGGATTTAGAGATACTTCATCTGGGTTTTCAACCCATTCCAATGGATCACAATCAGGTTCAACACCGCCAACATAAAAAGTTTCGCCCATTTTTGGAACTGCATAATATCCGAGATCAAGATCTGTTAGTAGAGGAGCACCGGAGTCAAAATTGAAATTATTGGGAGCTTCAGCAGCATGAACTTCTTGTCGCATGGGGTTGGTTTTAATTTTCATTTCGGATTCGACGTTAGCTATTCGGTTAAGCATCGAACTCCATGGTCCAGCCGCATTTACAACTACCGGAGCTTTTATTTCTGTCCCATTTTTAAGCTCAACTCCTGAGACACGCTCATTTTCTATAAGAACGCTTTTTACTTGAGCATGAAGATTAAGCAAAGCCCCGTGCCTTTTCGCAGCATCCATCAAATTGTTTGCAGCTAATTGAGGATCATCGATAAATCCGGCATCTGGGGTAATCCAGCCATTTAGATTGCCGTTCGAATCATTAAAGAAGTTTTCATCGTCGGGCAGTTTGGGAGGCCAGAACCTGCCGAGGTTAAGCGAAGGAAACTTTTCTGAAAGCTCTTCGGCACTGTATGAGTCGTAAGGAATATTGAACTCGTCAAGCAGGTCAAGAAAAATTGACCGGGGGAATTCGGGGGGTTCTAAAAAAAGCATTCCAGTTTTGTGAAATTTCGCTAAGGGCTCTTTATGGTTTTCATCCAAACCTAAATGTTCAGCCCATGACAGCCAACGATGTCTGGATTCCCAGGCGGCAGTTACGCCAGCATGCGTTGAGTAGTTGAAACGAATCACAGCAGAAGAAGCACTTGTTGATCCGCCACCTACAGAATCACCCTTATCTAATACAAGAGTTTCCATACCCGACTTTTGCAGCTCATAAGCTATTGAGGAGCCCATCACTCCTGCTCCTATGACTATCGCGTCTGGCATTCGTAAACCTTATGTGTAAACGGAAAGATTTGCTATTTAGCGTGTGACTCCAGATGTATTTCGAAACCTTATTCCAGAAGGTCTTTCGGTTCCGCTTCTATCTAAAGCCGCAGCCCAGGCGGGGGAGAAACCTAAAGCGTAACGCAAAATTTTTGTCAGAAACCGACCTGCCATTTTGGCCCCTTTTATTGGTTTGACTCCTACTGCTTTACGAATTTCTTTCGGCATAATTGCCACAGCCGCATTGAAAAGAACTTTGTAAGCGACGCGTGTAAAAAACGGCAGTGGTGGTTTTCTAAGAAAAGAAACTGCCTCCGCACCTTCTAACGACACTCCTAAGCTTGGATGTTTCGACAGCCAAAAACTCAACGCCTCAGCATTGTCGGGTAGTGGAGAGGCTTTCATTAACCTTCCCAGATTTGTCTGCTCGCTAACATATAGATCTGTTTCTTTTTTGGTTAGAGGCATCGGCCCGAAGTGTTGAAATGACACTAAAAAAGAGTCAATCAGGGCGTTGTGAACCCAAGCTGCCATTTCAGGATCTTTGGCCGAGTATCTTTGGCCTCTGCTTGAAGTTCCGTTTACAGGCCGATGGGCTGAAGAAACCATGTCAATTGATTTTTCAACTTCATGCATTGCACCAAATGCAGTGGCAGTTACGTAAGAAGCGGTTCTTGAGAGTCTGCCGAGTGGGTCATCACGGTAATTTGAATGGTTTGCAACACCAGCTGCGACTTCAGGATGAGCTGCTTGCACTAAAAGTGCTCTGATTCCACCAATAAAAGAAGAGACATCACCCATTACCCTCCAAGTAACTGACTCAGGTCCAAAAAGTCCTGGATCGCCTGGATAGTCAAAAGTTTCTTCCAGAGGGTCAGGTGCATGGCTAAAAAGTCCCACAGCGGTTTCAGTAAGTCGAGCTTTCCACCCTGAAAAACTTGGTTTCTTGTTTTGCGATGACACGCGAGGCTTACTTTCAGATTTCTTCACAACGTATTTTGCCTAGGTGATCGAGCAATCAGTCATTTTGTGACAATGGTCAAGTTTAATTGCTTATACTTTTTTGCTCGTTCTTTTCATTGAAGTCAATGCAGTCACTGCAGACTCCAGTTGGTTGAGCTGAAGCACCGGCTCTATCGCAAACAAGGCTTGTGAGTTTGAGAGGAACTACTTGTCTGCATCTCACGCAAAGTCCTTTTCCTGTCATTAAAGCTCCTCGCCTTTGAGTGCTAATTGAAACAAGCGCAAATCTTTATGAGATTTACAGATGCTTAGACGATATGTCCAAACACATTTTATAAAACATTTCTGACTGTTGTAGGGATAGTTAAGAAGCAGTTGGTCCTAGGAAAAATTCTGTTAGCAACCGCTTTGTGTTTCACTTTTTGCTGGAGCTGGAATTCCTTGCTGGTCTTTAGTGATTAATAGGAATTCGATCCTTCTGTTTGCAGCTTTTCCGGATTTACTTATGTTGTCTGCAATAGGGTCGGTATGTCCCATTCCTGTTGCAATCAACCTTTCTGCTTCTATCCCTCGAGCTAGCAACTGGGCTCTAACTGCTTCGGCACGTCTTTGGGAGAGCACAAGGTTATCTCCTGGACATTTTTCATCACTGTCAGTGTGTCCAAGTATTTGAACCTTGATTTCTTTTTCATTTGACAAGAAAAAAGCGAGTCTTTCCAAAGTGGGTATTGATTCAAGGGTCAAAACATCTCCTCCTGATTCAAACTGAATCCCAGAGGAGGCCCCGGCAGCACTCAGACGGGTTTGTAGAAGTAGATCTTCTTGGTTGGCAGGAAGGTCCGGAACAGTAGTTGTTGTTGCTTGGGTTTTAGGCACTGGCACCTTAAGCATGTTCTGCACGCTTATAACACCGGGTTGGGCTTGAGCAACTCGGGTAGCTGCCTCTTTTAGTTCTTGATTTTCAACTATTCCATCAATTACAACTGTTGAATCGATTACTTGAATTTCGACTTTAAGTAGTCCTGCTCGAATCATCGATTCCTGAACTGATGCAGTAAGTCCTAGTTCTTCATCTTTTTGTTCTGAGTCATTTCTTTGGCCTATGGCAACAATTATTAAAAAAGAGAAAACGATTAGAGCAATTAAGATATTTCTTTTGGTAAGTAAAGACGAGAGAAAGCTGTTTCTGGGTTTTCCAAATGGCTGTCTACCTGAACCAAGAGGATTTATTGGCATACCTGAACGCATTCCCGTATTACTCCTCCAGTTTGTCATTGGATCATCTTCCGGCTTTCACCATTTAGTATCTTTAAAACAGTCTAAAAGTTAAGAGAATGTTCAACTATTGAACTCAGATATCAGAAATTTTTGATATAACTCGCTCACCGAATTCCTCTAACTGTTCTTCAGGGTTTTGCAAAAACATTACTGAAGGGACAATGACTCGAGTAACCCCTTCAGCTTTTAATCTCTCAGCGGCAGCCACAGGATCTTCACCCATGATTTGATTGTCGCCCCAATTGACTTCTATTTCCTTAGGGTCACGTCCACTTTTCTCGGCGGATTCACTCATAATGTTTAGCATGTGTTTCAGATCGCCTTTTCCAGGGAAAAATCCATTTCCTATACGACCTGCTCTTCTTGCCGCAGCATCGCTATGACCGCCGATTGTTATAGGAATTGTTCCATTTACAGGCTTCGGATTAGAGGAAACATTCTCAAATGAAACAAATTCGCCTTCAAAGGAGACCTCATTTTCGCTCCAAAGCTCTTTCATAACAGCAACATACTCGTCAGTGCGAGCGCCTCTACGTTCCCAAGGTATCCCTAGAGCTTCGAATTCTTCTTTGAGCCACCCAACACCGATGCCAAGTTCAACCCTGCCTCCGCTGAGAGAATCTAAAGTTCCCAGTTCTTTTGCTAGCACCAAAGGATTTCGTTCTGGGAGAATCAGGATACCGGTGCCTAGCCTTATCGAACTTGTTCTAGCAGCTAACCATGTGAGCCAAATTAATGGATCAGTTAGATCCGTGTCGGGAGCCATCATCATTTGACCACTCGCATCATATGGATATTTAGAGTCGTAGTTTGAAGGATAAATAACGTGTTCTACGGTCCATAAGGATTCAACCCCTGCTTTTTCAGCAGCCTGAGCGAATTGAATACTTCCTTCCGCAGTGCCGAAATTTAAGATATTTGCAAATGCAATGCCAACTTTCATATTTTCTAACCTTTCTAACTCAATACATACTGCCTAGAAATTGCTCTATATGCGAGTCGGGTTACAAAGGTCTAGAATCTGATTCAGGCACAGGAAGAGATTTCCGAAAATCCGGAGGGTTCAATGGCCATAACCGAAGAGGCAAATAAAGGTTCCATAACAGAGATTCCTAAGATTATTAGCGTTGATGATCACTTAGTTGAACCGCCACATTTATGGCAAACATGGCTTCCCAGCAAGTTTAAAGAAAGAGGTCCAAGAGTAGAACGTCGACGTTTAGGCGAAATGGTCTGGGTTGGTGGTGCGAAGATGTATGAATACGACCTCGACGCCCCCGATGCTCCATGGTGCGACATCTGGTTCTATGAAGATCTCGTACACCCAAACAAGAGACATGTAGCAGCAGTAGGTTTTGAACGTGAAGAAATGACAATGTCGCCAATTACATATGATGAGATGCGACCCGGCTGTTATGAACCCAAGGCTCGCGTTGAAGACATGATTTCTAATCATGTCGAAGCATCACTTTCGTTTCCTACAATGCCGCGTTTCTGTGGGCAAACGTTCGCAGAAGCAAAAGACCGTGAACTAGCTCTGGCCTGTGTTAAGGCTTATAACGATTTTATGATCGAGGAATGGTGTGGAGATTCCAACGGGGCTCTCATACCATTGATCATCATTCCTCTCTGGGACGCTGAGCTAGCCGCACAAGAAGTTAAAAGGAATGCCGAGCGCGGTTGCAGAGCTGTTTGCTTTTCAGAAATACCACCGAATTTAGGCTTACCTTCCATACACACCGGATACTGGGATCCTTTCTTTCAGGTATGCCAAGACACTGAAACGGTGGTTTGCATGCATATAGGTTCATCCTCAAAGATGCCAGCTGCTTCTCCTGACGCTCCACCAGCAGTCGCAGCGTCTTTGAGTTTCAATAATGCAATAGCTTCATTAAGTGATTTTTTGTTTTCAGGTGTTCTAGTGAAATTTCCTACACTGATTCTGGCCTATAGCGAAGGTCAGATTGGGTGGCTTCCATACATTTTGGAAAGGGTTGATGATGTATGGAAAGAGCACAGAGCCTGGGGAGGTGTGGCGGACATTATTCCTGAACCACCGTCGACTTATTACTACCGGCAGGTGTTTGGATGTTTCTTCCGTGACAGACATGGGCTCAACTCATTAAATGAAGTAGGAGTCGACAACATCACTTTTGAAACTGATTACCCGCACACTGACACCACTTGGCCGAACACAAAAGAAGTGGCTGAAGAGATGATGGGCCACTTGCCGGAAGATGTCGTTTGGAAAATAGTTAGAGGAAATGCGGCTCGAATGTTGGGGATAAAAATCGAGAATTCGCCAAAATCTGTTTAACAGTATTTTTATTCGCATTCTTTTCTAAAATTTAAACTATGGACCGACTATCTGAAATCCTTCTTCAGGAAGATTGCGCTGAAGACCTATGGTCATCTGTTGAGTCTGGGGAAATGGATGACATAATCCCTGAACTATCAAGATTAGAAATGGAACAAGATCCCATTCATAAACACAAAGATGTTCTAGCTCACACAATTGCTGTCGTTAACAAAACCAAGCCCGACATAGTTGTCCGTCTCGCGGCTCTTTTCCATGACATAGGAAAACCTGATACTAGATCGTTCTCACATGGAGGAGTCACCTTCAGACATCATGAAGAAGTTGGATCCCGAATTGCACGTAAACGACTTAAAGCTCTTGATTTTCCGGAGGAGATAGTTCAACAAGTGAGTGAACTGGTGCGCCTCTCAGGAAGGTTTAAAGGTTATGCGGATGGCTGGTCAGATTCAGCTGTGCGAAGGTATGCAAGAGATGCTGGTCCCTTGTTGGGAAAGTTAAATCATTTAATTCGTTGTGACTGTACGACCAGAAACCGTGCAAAAGAAGAGGGCATTCAAGCAGCAATGGATGATTTAGAAACACGTATTAAAGATTTGGCCGAAGAAGAGAGAATTAAATCAGAACGACCTGGTTTGGATGGTGACGAAATAATGCAACACCTTGGTCTAGAACCTGGAAAAGAGGTAGGGGAGGCTTTGAAGTTTCTTTTAGAGATAAAGCGCAAAGAAGGAGATCTCGATAGAGAAGAACTTGAAGAACGTTTAAACGTTTGGTGGTCTAAAAGAGATTAACTCAACTGTTGGTTTCTTTTGAGATGATTTCTGTCATCAACCATTCAGCTACTTCAGAAAGACCTTGTTCCGTAAGGTGCACTCCATCATCTCGTATCTGCTTTTCTCTACTACTTCCAAGCTCACCGATAAATTCCTTATAGGGAGCAATAGACACATAGTTAAGATCTGCAACTGCTTCGGTAACAAGTTTATTCAAGGCATCTATGCGGTCTGGATGGTTTTGTGGTTTTATTTCTCTTCTTAGATGTGCCCCTTCCAACCAGTAAACATGTGCACCTGTTGCACCCAGAGTTTGGCTACCTATTCGGTACTCAGACGATATGTAGTCGTCGTAAGCGGAAGTCCCAATCCAGACCCATTCATCTCCTAGGGATGGAATCAGCCGGTCTGTTACATCCCACGGGGTTATATGCCCAATTACTATGTCTGGTCTAAAAATATCGACAGCTGTAGGCCATGAAACGATGTCTCTCTCAAACATCTCGTGCGAAGGTACGGGATCATTCCAAGCTGAGCATAATTCTCCCACAGGTCCTTCTATTCCTTCAGGTATTCTTTTTTCCCCGTAACGTCCCACAACACACCCAAGGTGTGCTTCATTCATAACAACAATTTCACCTGGATTTTCTAACGACCAACCGCAGAGAGCTTCAGCAATTTGTACAGAGACTGAATCTCCAACTACCAAAATCCTTGTTCTTGCATCCGTTGGAGGTGGGAGTACACCTTGTTTAACGCATATTCCACCAGCTGAAGAAAAGTCCTCCCTAGCATCAGCTGGTCGTGTATTGACCCAAAGAAGGCCAAACAGAATAGCTGCAACCCCAATAGAAGCCGCAACTGTTCCTGTCAGAGCTGAGGTGGGACGGTTAGTCAGAGGAAAACGACGTTTTTGAAAAGGACGCTCAATTAAATGAAAGCTTAGAGAAGCCAAAATTCCGGTAATCAACAAATGGCAAAGAAGAAGTGGAACGCCGCTAATTTCATCCACTCCTGGCATTAAACGTGAAAGCCTGTTTCCTGTTACGAGCATGTATACCGGCCAGTGGTAGAGGTAAAGGCCGTAACTTATCCGTCCCAGATATCTGAGGGGAGATGACTCCATAAAGCGATGCAAAGGACTCCATTGAGCAGAAACTGTCAAGCTATAAATTATCAAAGCGCTCATCACAGCAATTAAGAGAAAGCCTCCACGTTCAAACATCCATTCGTTTTCCTGTGAAACGAAAAGGACTGCCCACAGGTGAAACGCTGTAGCTGGATACGCCAGTAAAGCAACTAGCTTTTTTGCTGATTCTGTTCTCGGAGGGCCTATCTGTCTTGCTACTAGAGCTAAAACAATTCCAACAAAAAGAGCTTGAGCTCTGGTGTCCGTACCGAAATAAACGCGAGAAGGATCAGTTCCGGGTTCATGGAGAATTGCCATCCAGCAAGCCGAAGCTATAGCTCCGACAACCGCTATCCACAGAAGCAATTTCTCGCTTTTTTTCAAAATTCCTAAACCAAAGATTATGAAAAGAGGGGCGAAAATATAGAACTGTTCTTCAATCGAAAAAGACCAAATATGTTTCAAGGGTGAAGGTGTTCTGTAATGCTCGAAATATGAAATATCTGCTGCTATTTCATGCCAGTTGGCGCTGTAAGTAAGAGCCGAAACTATAGCTCCAGTCCAACGACTAACCTGATCGGCCTGTCCGAAAAATACCAGATAAACAGTTAGCCCTATAAGTGCCACAAGTAAAGCGGGGAGAAGTCTCCGAGCGCGCCTTCCTGCGTATCCTTTTAGATCAATTCTGCCAGCTTGGTCCCATTCCTTTAAGGCGATGGAGACAATAAGAAAACTTGAAAGAACAAAAAATAGGTCGAGAGATAAAATTCCTCCCGGGACAATTGAAGGTCCTCCAGGCACGTTTTCAGGTCTTGCATGATACAAAAGGGGTCCGAGTATCACCCAAAGACCTCGTGCGCCATCGAGACCGGGCATATGTCTGATTTTTGGTCTCGATGATTCAGACATTTTTAGATGCCCCAAATTTTTGGAGAAATTACCGAGTTTTCTTCCAGAAACATCATTTAAGCATCAGCGGGGATTTTATTGGTAACGGTATGGGATCCTGAGCGTAAAATAACACCTGACAAAACTTCTGTTGGGTTACCTGAATCAACAGTGAGTACCCCGTTTACAAAAACTTTTTCGATTCCTTCCGATCCTGCGTAAAGACGCGGACTCTCGCCTGGTAGATCGTTCAATATTTTCAGTTCTTGAGCGTCGATCCGTTCAGGGTCGAATACAACTAGATCAGCGTGAAAATCTTTCTCTATCCGACCCCGGTTCACCAAACCAAAAAATCTAGCTGGAACATCAGTCATGTGCTCTATAGCTTTTTCAACACTCGTGAGTTTCCTCCCACTTAGGCAGTCTCTAATCCATTCCGTTGGATAGGAAGCGCCCGCCATTCGGTCCAGATGAGCTCCCGCGTCTGAACCGCCAATCATGACTTCTTCGTGTTCCCAAACAGTTTGGCGCATAAGCCAACTGGCAGGGTCATCATCTGTCGGTCCCGGCCACAGAACTGTTTTCAGGTCATCGGCGAGAACAATATCAAGGAGAGTGTAGAAATCGCGGGTGCCTCTTTCTCTGGCAATGTCAGATACTAGTCTTCCATCGAGTCCTTGATTCTCTTTAGAAAAAGTTTCCCCGATGCGATACTTGCCCCATCCTGTGAGTCTTGAGAAAACGCCTGCTTCCGGTGAGGCGGCGTTCTCTTCAAGAAGTTTTCTTACAGCAGGATCAGCAAGTTTTTGTTTTTTATCTTCGTGGGGGAGTGTCATTATTTCATCCCAACCGGGGAGTTTGTAGAGAGCACAATAAGAATGGAAATGCATTGTCATTCCAACAAGAATTGGCATTGTCAGAGCCATCGCTCTGCCGCCTTTTTCAGCGACGCGTTCGCAAGCATTTATTTGATTTTTGTAGTCATCAGGACGGGCTGAATCTACAGTCAGAACATTCCAATTGAGGGGACGTTTGGCTCTCAGTGACATTTCTGCCATAAGTTCAACTTCTTCATCAGAGAAACCGTTCATGCAGCCATCGGCAACCCATTCGAGAGTTGTACCGGGATACTTTTCGCAGACTTCTGCCAAAGCTAAAACTTCTTCAACTGATGCAATTCTCGACGGGACAGGTAAACCATCTCCGTCGGTATGAGTAAAAGAACGGCTCGTGGAAAAACCTAGGCCACCAGCTTCAAGAGCTTCGCCCAAAAGTTTTTGCATCTCCTCTATTTCATTTTCAGTTGCTTCACGTTTTACCGCATCGTCTTTCATGACCGTTCTACGAAGTGCACAATGGCCAACCATTGCTGCGACATTAACTCCAACGTTTCCGTCCAAACGCTTTAGATAGTCTTCAAAAGAGCTCCAGTTCCAGTCAACTCCTATACGAAGAGCATCTGCTGACATGCCTTCGACTTGTACCAGCATTGCGCCGAGGTAATCGGCATCAGAGGTGTCGGATATAGGCGCTATTGAAAAACCACAGTTTCCCATTACGACGCTTGTGATTCCATGCAGACTAGAGGGGGTCGCATGAGGGTCCCAAAAAAGTTGAGCATCGTAATGCGTATGGGGATCAATGAAACCCGGACAAACGATCATATTTTCTGCGTCAACAATTGCTTCTGCCTGATTCGGATCGATTATGCCTATCTCTGAAATTTTGCCTTCAGTGACGGCTACGTCAGCCTTGACTCCAGGAGATCCACTTCCGTCAATGACAGTGCCACCTTTAATTATTAGATCAAACATAACAAAAGGTTACTTCCGAGATCATTCACTCGCATTTTGTTCGCGAGATATCTATTAATTCCTCCATTAGCAAAATATGTTTTTGTAGGTTAGATATCTATATATGAGTAAACGTTTAGAGCATTTGTTAGCCGAATTAACTCTTGAAGAGAAAGCTTCTTTGATGTCTGGGAAAGGAGCGTGGGACGTTCTTCCTGTTGAACGGCTTGGAATTCCTTCCCTCAAAGTTACTGACGGACCCGCAGGTGCTCGAGGAGCAGGCTTGTTAGGTTCCGGCACTCCAGCATTATGCATTCCTTGCGGGTCTGCTTTAGGAGCTACTTGGAACCCACAGCTAATTACCGAACTAGGAAAATCGCTTGCGCGTGAAACCCATGCAAGAGGTTCACATGTTCTCCTAGCTCCAACTGTAAATATCCATCGAACTCCTCTTGGTGGGAGAAATTTTGAGTGTTATTCAGAAGATCCTTTTCTCACCTCACGTATTGCTGTGGGTTTTGTAAAAGGTGTTCAGTCAGGGGGAGTGGCAACAACGACTAAACACTTTGTCGCCAATGATTCTGAGTTTGAGAGAAACACAATAAATTCAGTTGTACCGGAGAGAGCGTTGCGAGAAATTTATCTTGCACCTTTTGAAGCCGTTGTAAAAGAAGCTCAAGCCTGGGGAATAATGGCTGCATACAATCGCATCGATGGTGAGTACGCATGTGAGAACGAAAAAATATTAAATCAAATCTTGCGCGAAGAATGGGGTTTTGATGGTGTAGTTGTTAGCGACTGGTTCGCAACACGATCTACTACAAAATCTATTGAGGCTGGACTTGATTTAGAAATGCCCGGACCGGTTTCTCATTACGGAGAAAAAATAGTAGAGGCCGTAAACAGCGGAGAACTAGACGAAGAAATAGTTAACTCATCGGTTCATAGACTCCTGTTACTACTTGAGAGAACAGGCGCTTTTGAAGATCCGCTTCAAGTCCCCGAAAGAGAACTCGACAATCCAGATGACAAGATTCTGGTTCGAAAGGCTGCCGCTGAATCCATGGTTTTACTGAAAAATGATGGATTACTTCCAATAGAACTTAAAGAAACAGAAACTATTGCCTTAATAGGGCCAAATGCTGCAACAGCAATGATTATGGGAGGAGGCTCAGCTCAACTCGTACCCCAATATGTAGTTTCACCGCTCGAATCTTTCAAAAATAGATTGCCTAATAATGAGGTCCTTTATGAACCGGGAACAGTTTCAGATAGAACCAGTAGACCTATAGCAAGGAGAATCCTTACCAGAGAAGATGGAGAGCAAGGCTTTTTAATTGAGTATTTTAATGGTCTCAATTGTGAAGGAACTCCAGTTGCAACATCTTCAAAACCTGACGGGCGCTTACTGCACTTCGAGACTATAGAAGGTGTTGAAAACATTTCTGATTTTAGCTTCAGAGCAAAATCAAACCTGACAGCCGATCAGGATGGTATCCATATGTTGACTTTGATCCAGGCGGGAAAAGCAAGGATAAAAGTTGACGGAGAGACGCTTATTGATGGAATAAGTGAGCCGCTGCCACCAGGAGAAGCTTTCTTCGGTCTTGGGAGCGAAGAAGCATCCGTGCCTCTAAAACTTAATTCAGGTGAATCAGTTGAACTCATTGTTGAATATTCAAGTGAAGGCAGTGTTGCCCTATGCGGAGCTCAAGTTGGCCTTCGACCACCAGAAAACGAAAACACATTTGAAAGAGCCATTAAAGCTGCCGAAGATGCAGATGTAGTAATCATGGTTGTTGGCACTGATGAAGAATGGGAGACAGAAGGACGAGACAGAGAGAATATGGATCTGCCAGGTAACCAAGCAGAACTGATTCGCCAAGTCTCAGCGAGCAATCCCAGAACTCTAGTAGTCGTAAACTCAGGCTCACCGGTGACTATGGACTGGGTTGAAAACGTAAATGCAGTTCTTGTTAGCTGGTTCGGGGGACAAGGAATGTCAGACGCATTAGTAGATGTCTTGCTCGGCGATTGTGAACCTAGCGGAAGGCTGCCAACGACTTTTCCTAAATGCTTAGAAGACACGCCTGCATTTACGAATTATCCCGGGGAGAACAGTCAGGTTCTATACGGAGAGGGAGTCTTTGTCGGGTACCGATGGTATGACACACGCGGCATTGAAGTTGCATTTCCATTCGGTCACGGATTGAGCTACACCACTTTTGAATGGGGAGAACCAAAAATTACAAAGCTGCCATCGAGTCAAGAACTGATTGACGGAAAAACAGTTGATATAAAAATTTCAGTTACAAACACTGGAGATCGAGCTGGAACTGAAGTAGTTCAATGCTACGTAGAACATGTTGAACCAGTGTTGGCGAGACCCAAAAAAGAGCTCAAAGGTTTCCAAAAAATATCCCTAGAGCCTGGCGAAACGAAAGATGTTGAAATCAACTTGGGAAGTCGCTCTTTTTCCTACTGGGATCCCGCTGACCCTGATTGGCCTGAACGTTCAATACGTGTTCCGGTAGCAGCCGGAGGCAGAAAATCAGGTCCTGGACATCGAGCTATAGAAGGTTGGTACGTTGATCCAGGTCTCTACAAAGCACATTTGGGTGTTTCGGCAACAAATTTAAAAGCTGAAATTGACATAAATATCGACGAAAACTGAAAAAAGCCTTTAAAAAGGCTTTGAATAACAGTTTAAAAATGTCAGATTTGTAACAAATTCTCCCGCCATTGCCTAAAAGGCCCGCTTTGTCTTACACTTCTTTACCTAAATGTTTTTT
>CEUZ01261509.1_pt1 | contig 13618 bp, 13 predicted proteins | sample 361511 | NCBI WGS metagenome assembly CEUZ01 (sample SAMEA2622822, study PRJEB7988) | marine metagenome | biome: marine biome (ENVO:00000447); feature: surface water layer (ENVO:00002042); material: "saline water (ENVO:00002010), including plankton (ENVO:xxxxxxxx)" | depth 5 m
TCGTTTTTTTAAAATTTTTTTAACTTCTTTTATTTTATGTACATTAGTAGAAAAAAAAAATAATTTATTCACAATTTATAAATTTAAAATTTTTTTTTGTTTTTCAATTATTTGATTTATTCCAGATTTTGATAATTCAAATATTTCTTGAAATTGTTCATTAGTAAAAGAGTATTCCTCACCAGTTACTTGAATTTCTACTATTTTGCCACTTTCACAAATTACAAAATTAGCATCAACTTGAGCTTTGAAATCTTCTTCATAATTTAGATCCAGATAAGGTTTTGAGTCAATGATTCCTGAAGAAATTGCAGCAATTGATTCCTTTATTATTGGTTTTTTTATATTGTATGCTTTTTTATATTTTTCAATTGCCTGAAATAGAGCAACATAACCTCCGCTTATTGCAGCCGTTCTTGTGCCTCCATCAGCTTGAATTACATCACAATCTATTTTTATTTGTTTTTCTTCTAAATTTTCTAAAAAAACAACGGATCTAAGGCTCCTTCCAATTAACCTCTGTATCTCTTGTGTTCTTCCTGACTGTTTCCCTTTAACTGATTCCCTATCAATTCTCGTTCCCGTTGATCGTGGGAGCATTCCATATTCTGCTGTAACCCAACCTTTTCCAGAATTTTTTAACCAATGCGGGGCTTTTTCATCTATGCTAGCAGTGCATATTACTTCAGTATTTCCAAATTTTACAAGACACGACCCCTCAGCATGTATATTAATGTCTTTCTCAAAAGAAATGGACCTCAATTCATTGTACTTTCTGTCTTGTCTCATTATTACTGTTATAAACAAATGTTAATCAAAAATTATTTAAATAGATATATTGTATAAACTAAGATGTCTAAAACTTTATATTTAGAATTAACAGATAAATCGAAAAAAATTTTCAAAAGTGTAATAGAAATGTATCTGGAATCAGGAGAGCCTATTGGCTCTGAAACATTATCTAACAACTTAGGAATTAATATTTCAGCATCATCAATAAGATCAATCATGGCTAATCTTCAAAAAAAAGGTCTTTTATATGCACCGCATATATCATCAGGGAGACTTCCAACTGATAAAGGGATGAGATATTTTGTTGATGGGTTGCTTGAATTTGGAAGACTGTCTAAAAACGAAAAAGAGACAATAAAAAACCAATGTCAATCAAAAGGAACATCTTTCGAAGATGTGCTTGACGAGGCTTCAAAAACTCTTTCAGGATTATCAAAATGTGCAGGATTTGTTGTTGCACCAAAATACCAAAGCAAAATTAAACACATTGAATTTATAAGACTTAGTTCTAATCAAATTATGTCAATTGTAGCAAATGAGAAAGGATTGGTTGAAAACAGAATACTAGATTCAGCAAATAACTATAACGAACAAACTTTAAGACAGGTCTCTAATTACTTAAATTCAAAATTTTCTGGAAAAACAATCGAAGAAATTAAAAAAGGGATTAATGATGAAATCAAAAGTTCAAAACTAGAACTAAACATCATTTCAAAAAAACTAGTTCAAGAAGGAATAATCGAACCCGCCCCCAACTCCAAGTCACCATATATTTTTTTACATGGACAATCTAGCTTGCTAAACGATGAAAACATTTCAAAAAATTTAGATAAAATGAGACATATATTTGACGATATTGAAAATAAAGAAAATTTTTTAAATATTTTGGATAGCACCAGCAAGGGAAAAGGGGTGCAAATCTATATTGGTGCTCAAAATATTTTATTTAATCACTCTGGTCTTTCTATGGTAATGGCACCATATATAAATAATGAACAAAAAATTATAGGAGCAATTGGTGTATTGGGTCCAATGAGAATTAATTATGCAAAAATAGTACCTTTGGTAGATTATACATCAAAAATAATTGGAAGGATTTTAAGCTAATATGAACGATAATAAAAAAAACGATAATAAACTTGAAAAAGAAGAAATTGATGATTCTTTGTTGGCTGAAAAAAATAATCAAGAAAATGAGAAAAATGACCTAAATCTCAGTGAAGAAAATTTAGAACAACAAATTAAAAATTTTGAAGATGAAATCTCCCAATTAAAAGACGAAAAGTTGAGATTATTGGCTGAAATGGAAAACATAAGAAAAAGATTTGAAAAAGAAAAAGCAGATTCAATAAAATATGGAAGCATGAAATTGGCTAGAGATATTTTGTCTCCCAATGACAATTTAACAAGAGCCCTAGAAAACATACCAAAAGACAAAAAAATTTCTGAGCCCATCACAAATCTTATCGATGGTTTGAAAATGGTTCAAAAAGAATTTAATTCAATACTATCAAAACATGGAATTACTAAAATTGACGCTCTAAATAAAAAATTTGATCATAATTTACACCAAGCAATGCTTGAAATAGAGACTGATAAGGAAGAAGGAATAGTTGTTCAGGAATTACAATCTGGATATACAATGCATGAGCGATTGTTAAGACCTTCTATGGTGGGTGTTTCTAAGAAAGCCCCAAAAAATGAAAAAAATTAGACTAAATTTTTAATTTATAGAGGTTGTATATTTTTAAATACTTCCCATATTCATATAAATTTCAAATATTTTTAAAGGATTATTAAAAAAATGGCTAAAGTTATAGGTATCGATCTTGGAACCACAAATTCATGCGTGGCTGTAATGGATGGTAAAGAATCTAAAGTTATCGAAAATGCTGAAGGTGCACGAACTACCCCCTCTATGGTTGCTTTTACAGAATCTAAAGAAAAACTAGTTGGTCAATCAGCTAAGCGTCAAGCAGTTACAAATGCCGAAAACACATTATATGCAATCAAAAGACTAATTGGCAGACCTTTTTCTGACCCCATTATTCAAAAGGATAAAGAATTAGTTCCTTACAAAATTTTAAAAGGCGATAATGGCGATGCTTGGGTTGAAACAAGAGGTGAAAAAAGTAGCCCAAGCCAAATCAGTGCCTATATTCTTCAAAAAATGAAAGAAACAGCTGAAAATTATTTAGGAGATAAAATTACACAAGCTGTTATTACTGTTCCTGCCTATTTTAATGATTCACAGAGACAGGCAACTAAAGATGCTGGTAAAATTGCTGGCTTAGAAGTTTTAAGAATTATTAATGAACCTACGGCTGCTGCACTTGCATATGGGTTAGACAAAAAAAAATCTGGCATTATTGCTGTTTATGACCTAGGCGGAGGAACTTTTGATATTTCTATTTTGGAAATCGGCGACGGGGTTTTTGAAGTTAAATCAACTAACGGTGATACTCATCTTGGAGGAGAAGATTTTGATTTAGAAATAATTAATTACCTAGCTGACGAATTTAAAAAAGATAATGGAATTGATCTTAGAAATGATAAAGTAGCCCTTCAAAGATTAAAGGCAGCTGCAGAAAAAGCTAAAATAGAACTTTCAAGCAGCACAGAAACAGAAATTAATGAACCATTTATAACTGCAGACCAGGCTGGTCCAAAACATTTAAACATAAAATTATCTAGAGCTAAACTAGAAGCAATAATAGAACATTTAGTCAATAAGAGTGTTAAGCCATGTGAAATAGCTCTCAAAGATGCGGGCTTAAAAGCCTCAGATATTAGTGAAGTTATTTTAGTTGGTGGAATGACAAGAATGCCAAAAGTAATAGAAACAGTAAAAAGCTTTTTTGGTAAAGATCCAAGCAGAGGTGTTAATCCAGATGAAGTTGTTGCAACTGGAGCAGCTATTCAAGGAGGAGTTCTTCAAGGCGATGTAAAAGATGTTTTGCTTTTAGATGTTACACCATTGTCACTTGGTATTGAAACCCTGGGCGGAGTTTTTACAAGACTCATTGATAAAAACACAACTATTCCAACTAAAAAAAGCCAGGTTTTTTCAACTGCAGAGGATAGTCAAAGCGCAGTAACAATTAGAGTTTTTCAAGGAGAAAGAGAAATGGCGGCAGACAATAAACTGCTTGGCCAATTTGATCTTGTCGGAATACCCGCGGCACCCCGCGGAGTGCCTCAAATTGAGGTGACTTTTGACATTGATGCAAATGGAATTGTTAATGTTTCAGCTAAAGATAAGGCTACTGGAAAAGAGCAACAAATCCGTATTCAAGCTTCCGGCGGGTTGTCTGATCAAGAAATTGAAAAGATGGTAAAAGAAGCAGAAGAAAATGCAGAAGCAGATAAGAAAAAAAGGGAATTTGTAGATTCTAGAAATCAAGCTGATGCTTTAATTCATCAAGTTGAAAAAAATATTAAAGAGCACGGAGACAAGATACCTGAAAGCGACAAAAATAAAATTGAAGAAGATGTGGAAAGCTTAAAAAAGGTTAAAGATGGTGAAGATTTAGAAGAAATTAAATCTAAAACCGAGCAACTTGTTCAATCTTCGCTAAAATTAGGGGAAGCTATTTATAAACAAAACCCTCAAGAGCAAGCACCTCAACCCGATGCAGGCGGAGCAGAACCATCATCTGATAAAAAAGATGAAAAAGTTGTTGATGCTGATTTTGAAGAAGTTGACGATAACAAGAAAAATTAATTAATATTAATTTTACAATGCCAGCAGGTTATTAATGGCTGATAAAGATCTATATGAAATTTTAGGTGTATCAAAACAAGCAAGTGACAATGAAATAAAAAAAGCATATAGAAAATTAGCAATGAAACATCACCCCGACCAAAATAAAGGGGACAAAGATGCAGAAAAAAAATTCAAAGAAATTAGTGCAAGTTATGAGATTTTAAAAGATCCTGAAAAAAGATCAGCTTATGATCAGTATGGTCACGATGCCTTTAGACAGGGAAACATGGGCGGAGGTTTTAGAGGTTTTGAAGACTTTGCAAGTAATTTTAATTTTTCAGATTTTAATTCTATTTTTGAAGATTTTTTTGGAGATGGTTTTGGACAAAATTCTCGTCAACAACAAAGAAGCCAAAGAGGAAGCGACTTAAGATTTAACATGTCAATTTCTCTTCAAGAAGCATTTGCTGGTAAGAAAAGTCAAATTAAAATACCTAGTTCTATAGATTGTGATTCTTGTAAGGGCTCCGGGGGAGCTGGTGGATCTAAGCCATCAAGATGTCCAACATGCAACGGATATGGCAAAGTCAGATCTTCATCAGGATTTTTTACAATTGAAAGAGCTTGCACTGTATGTGGAGGAATGGGTGAAACTATTACTAATCCTTGTTTAAAATGTTCGGGCACAGGTCTTATTAAAAAAAATAAAACTATTTCAGTATCAATTCCTTCAGGTGTTGATAGTGGAACAAGAATAAGAATTTCTGGAGAGGGAGAACGTGGTTTAAGAGGGGCGAGCTCTGGAGATCTTTATATTTTTGTAAACGTAAAAAAAGATGAATTATTTGAAAGAGATGAAGAAAATCTTTTTTGTAATATTCCCATTCCTATAACAACTGCAATCTTAGGAGGAGAAATTGAAGTTCCAACGATTGAAGGAAAAAAAGCAAGACTTACTATTCCTGCAGGAACCCAATCTGAGACACAATTTCGTTTTAAAGGCAAAGGAATGACAGTTTTGCGTCAAAGTCGGAGAGGCGACATGTATACAGAAGTTTCAGTAGAAATACCTGTAAATCTAACAAAAAAACAAAAAAACATATTAAAAGATTTCGAAAACGAGGGCGGAACCTCCAAAACACATAGCCCCAAAAGTCAAAGTTTTTTTAAAAAAATAAAAGAAGTTTGGGAAGATTTTAGATAAACACTTTGTTTCTTAATCTTACAAAAGTATAAAGTATAAAAGATATTATGAGTTTAATAAAAGTTGGTATTTCAGGTTGTTTAGGTAGAATGGGACTAGAACTAGTTAGCCAGTCAAAAATTGATAAGCGCATTAAGTTTGTAGGTGGCTTTGATATTAAAGACAAAAAAAATGTTTCAAAAAAGGTATTTAGCAAAGCTGATGTTGTCATAGACTTTTCCTCTCCAAGCGCAATTAAAAAAAATTTGGAAATGGCTATTAACAATAATACTGGTTTAGTAATTGGAACTACTGGCCTTGAAGACCAAGAATTTAATAAGTTGAATATTGCTTCAAAAAAGATTCCAATTCTTGTTTCGTCTAACATGAGTCTTGCTGTTAATCTTCTTTTTAATCTAGTTCAAAAAACAGCTTCGATTTTAAAAGATTCTGAATATGACATTGAAATTGCAGAGACACATCACAAGCATAAAAAAGACGCTCCTTCTGGAACAGCGTTATCTTTGGGGGAATATGCCTCTAAAGGTAGAAAGATTAACTTTGAAAAAGCAAAAGTTTTTGACAGAATTAAAAAAAATTTAATTCGAAAAAAAGGAAGCATAGGCTTTTCTGTAACAAGGGGCGGAGAAATAGCCGGAGAACACACTGTGAGTTTTATTAGCCCTAATGATAGAATAGATCTTGTTCACAAAGCTAATAACAGATCTATTTTTGTAGACGGAGCTATTGAGGCAGCAATTTTTATTTCTAAGAAAAAGAAAGGCTTTTTCAATATGAAAGATCTTTTTTAATATTATTTATTATTAATCGGTTATTAATTTGATCTTAAAGATAATTTTTTATTTATGCACGCTGACAAAATTAATAAAATTTTTCAAAACTTATCAAAAGACATTTCAAATCCTAAAACAGAGTTGAAATATAATAATCCCTTTACCTTTCTTATTGCTGTAGTTTTATCAGCACAGGCTACTGATAAGTCAGTTAATGCATCCACAAAATCACTTTTTAAAAAAGTAATAAAACCCAAAGAAATGATTAAATTAGGCGAAAAAAAACTAAAAGATCACATTAAAACAATAGGTCTTTATAATGCAAAAGCTAAAAATATAATTAATTTATCTAAGATTTTAGTCGAAAAATATAATAGCAAGATCCCAAATGATTTTAAGTCACTAACAAGCCTTCCTGGGGTTGGAAACAAAACCGCTAGTGTTTATCAAAATGAAATTTTAAATATTCCCAGAATTGCAGTTGATACTCATGTGTTTCGTGTATCTAATCGTATTGGTTTAGTTGAAACAAAAAATCCTGACGATACGCAAAAAAAACTGGAGTCCATTATAACAAAAAAATGGATTAAAAAAGCACATCATTTGTTAATTTTACATGGAAGATATACATGTAAAGCCCAAAACCCCAAATGTAGTCTGTGCTCAATTTTTAATTTATGTGCGTACTATAAGCAAAACAAGAATAAAAAAAACTAAACTAAGTTTATTTCATTAAAACAATTTTCAATATCATTTTTGCGATCTAGGAGCTCTCCTTTAATATTTCTTAATTCGTAATATTTTGCAAATGGATTATTATTTAATGATTCCATGAAAACAAATAATCTGCAATTATTAGAGTCAAATCTCAGTGTTATTGTTTTTCCATCTTTTCTAATTAGATTTGGTTTACCAAAAAGCTGCTCAAGTTCTGGCACAGATTTTTTTAAAATAGTTATTTTTGCAACTTTTTTTTGTTTTGTAACTAATTCGTTAATTTGTTTTTTTTCTTCTGAAATTTCCTTTTTTTGTTCTAAAATTTTATTCTGTTCTTCTTTATCTTTATCTAAATTATCATCACTTTTTCTTTTAGATGACTTGATTATTTTTTTTACAGATGCTTCAACACTTTGGGTTGCCTTTGTAACTTCTTTTGCAACCTCAATTGAAGCACAGCCTGAAAAAAAAAGCACAGCCGTTATTAATAAGATGAATATTGCTCTCATAACAGAATCAATATATCGTAATATTTCATAATGCTTACAGTAATAAAATCCTCTTTCATAGATTATAAATTAACTATTTTGCGTAATAAGAAAACCTCAAGCACTGTTTTTAGACAGACTATGAATGAAATCAGTTATTTAATTGCTGCTGAAGTTTTAAAAAATTTAAAATTTAATAATATAAAAATACAAACTCCAATAAAACAAACCAAAGGAAGCGAAATTTCACAATCTATCGTAATAGTTCCTATTCTTCGAGCAGGACTTGGCTTAGTTGAAGGTTTTATTAAATTTTTACCAAAGGCAGAGAGAGGTCATATTGGCTTGTATAGAGATGAGCAAACTTATAGGCCTGTAGAATATTTATGCAAACTTCCAAAAACAAAAAACAAATTTTTTATAGTGCTTGATCCTATGTTAGCCACAGGTAATTCTTCTGCAGAAGCTATTAATTTGATCAAAAAAAGTGGAGTAAAAATTCCAAATATTATGCTAGTTTCACTGTTGGCAGCCCCAGAAGGTTTGAAAAATATAAGAAAAGCTCACAAGAATCTGAAGATTTTTACAGCCAGTATAGACGAGGGTCTAAATAATAATAAATTTATTGTTCCCGGGCTTGGAGATGCTGGAGATCGATATATGGGCACCGAATAGTGGATTAATTTGAAAAAAACCCCTTTTACGTATTAAAATTTTATCTTATTATCATTTTATTCAACAATTTTTAATTAAAAGGATTATTTATGAAAAAATTATTAGGTTTTTTAATTTTATCTATAGCTCTTATTTTTTCTGCAAATGTTTATGCAGCTAAAGTAGCGCTAATTTATGACTCGGGAGGAAAGTTTGATAAATCTTTCAACGAATCTGCATATAATGCTGCTGAAAAATTTAAGGCAGATACCGGAAACGATTATATGGAGTTTGAAGCAGCAAACAACTCTCAAATAGAACAAGGATTAAGAAAATTAGCTCAAAGAGGTGCTAATGTTATTGTAGCGATGGGATTCGCAATGGCAGATGCCGTGTCTGCTGTAGCTGCAGAATATCCTGATGTAAACTTCACAATAGTTGATGTGAATTGGCTTCAAGGAGATAATTTACAACAAATTGTTTTTAAAGAGCACGAAGGATCATTTTTAGTAGGAATGATAGCAGCTATGAAATCACAAACAGGTACAGTTGGTTTTGTTGGAGGAATGGATATTCCTCTTATAAGAAAATTTCATGGTGGTTATGAACAAGGAGCAAAGTATGTAAATCCAAACATAAATGTTCTAATGAATATGACAGGTACTACGCCTGAAGCATGGAATAATCCAACAAAGGGTGCTGAGTTAACAAAAGCACAAATTGATAAAGGAGCGGATGTTATTTATCAAGCAGCTGGAGGAACAGGCATCGGAGTGCTTCAAGCAGCTGCAGATGCTGGAGTTTATGGTATTGGAGTTGATGCTAATCAAAATTATATGCATCCAGGAAGCGTTTTAACTTCTATGCTTAAACGTGTTGATGTTGCAGTTTACAATGCTTTTAAATCAACAATGGACGGCAACTACGAGACCGGAGTATTCACTTTGGGTCTTGCAGAAGACGGAGTTGGATGGGCATTAGATGAACACAATGCAAGTTTAATTACAGACGATATGAAAGCAAAAGTAGAAGCAGCAAAAGCTGATATTATTGCTGGTAAAATCAACGTAACAGACGTTTCTTCACAATAATACTTTTTAGTTGTGAGATTGTTAGATAGATCTTATAGATCCTAATGATCTCACAACCTATTTTAGAACTTCAAAATATTAATAAATCTTTCGGGCATGTTCATGCCAATAACAATATATCTTTTACAGTAAGCAAGGGTGACATCCATGGAATTATTGGAGAAAATGGAGCAGGCAAATCCACATTAATGAGTATTGTTTTTGGTTATTATCAGGCTGATTCCGGTATTATAAAAGTAAATAACAAGCAAATAAATATTAAATCACCTCATCAATCTATAATAAGTGGAATTGGAATGGTTCATCAACATTTTATGTTGGTCGAAAATTTTAGTGTTTTAGAAAATATCATTTTAGGATTTGAAGGTGAATTTGTATTTGGAGAAAAAACAAATCAAGCAAAAGAAGAATTAGAAAAACTTTGTGAAAACTATAATTTAAAGATTAATTTAGATGCAACTATTTCAGACTTATCAGTTGGTTTTCGTCAAAGAGTAGAAATATTAAAAGCTCTTTATAGAAAAGCAGAAATATTGATATTAGATGAGCCTACCGGAGTACTTACTCCACAAGAGGTTGATGAATTATTTAAAATCTTAAGATCCCTAAAGGAAGAAGGAAAAACAATAGTTCTTATTACACATAAATTAAACGAAATTATGGATTTGACAAATAAAGTTACTGTTATGAGACAGGGAGAAATAGTTGGACAAAAAAACACAAAAGAAACTTCAAAAGAAGAATTAGCAGAAATGATGGTTGGTAGAAGCGTTCTTTTAAGAGTTAATAAATCAAAAGCCAATATTGGAGAAGTAGTGCTGGAGGTTAGCAATATTAGTGTGAAAGACGACCTTGATGTTATGAAAGTAAAAAATATTAGCTTTCAATTAAAAAAGGGTGAAATATTAGGTTTAGCTGGAGTAACTGGCAATGGCCAAACTGAGTTGTTAGAAGCAATAACCGGAATTAGAAATTTAGAGAGTGGTGAAATCAAATTAGAGGGGGAAGTTGTTTCTGGAAATAATATTTTTTTAAATCCTAGAGAACTTCGAGAAAAAGAAATTTCACATGTGCCCGAAGACCGTCAAAGAATGGGGTTGGTCACGGAATTTAATGCAAGTGAAAATATAATTTTTGGATATCATTATAAAGCACCATTTTCTAAATCATCTATATTAATGGGTTCAAATATATTTCAACATTCAAAAAATATTATGAAAGAATATGACGTGAGACCTCAGTCACCATTTTTGAAGACTTCTAATTTTTCAGGAGGCAATCAACAAAAAATTATTTTAAGTCGAGAATTAAATATTGATCCCAAAGTTTTGATAGTTGGTCAACCAACTAGAGGGGTAGACATTGGAGCTATTGAATTCATTCATCAACGTATTATTGATATGCGCGATAAAGGGGCAGCAATATTGCTCGTATCAGTTGAGCTTGATGAAATTCTTTCTTTATCAGATCGAATAGTAGTTATGTTTGATGGTGAATTAGTTGGAGAAAAAATAAATGATCAAGTAACAGATAGAGAGGTAGGCCTTCTTATGGCAGGTATAACTAATTAATTATGGTTAAGGCAGTAGATAAAACAAAAGTGCCTTGGTGGGTATCAAACGTTATCGTTCCTTTGGTTAATTTAACATTAGCACTTCTTGTTTCTGGTTTATTCATTTTTGTAGCAGGGGAAAATCCTTATGAAGCAATGAGACTTATTCTTTATGGATCTTTTGGATATTTGGAAGGCTTTGGTTATACTCTATATTATGCAACTAATTTTATTTTTACTGGATTAGCTTTTGCTGTAGCATTTCATTGTCGCCTTTTTAATATTGGGGGGGAAGGACAAGCTTATATAGGCGGGTTAGGCGTGTTTTTGTTTGCCTATTATTTTACAGGATTGCCAATAGCCGTTGTTTGGTTATTAGCAATATTGGGTTCAATATTGTTTGGTGCTGCATGGGCAGTAATACCTGGATATCTTCAAGCATATAGAGGTAGCCATGTAGTAATCACAACAATAATGTTTAATTTTATTGCTTCTGCATTAATGGTATACTTATTGGTTGATGTCATTCGCGATACTAAACAAATGGGACCACACACAGTCCCTCTTTCTAAAGAGCTATGGTTTCCAATGTTTAGAGATATTGCAGGATGGTTTGGGGAAAAAGTAGGCTATTCTCCCCTCAATATAACTTTTTTATTATCAATACTTGTCTTGTTTGGTGTTTGGTTTTTGATTTGGAGAACTAAATGGGGCTATGAGATGAGAGCAGTTGGCCATAATACGCAAGCAGCTGTTTATGCAGGAATCTCTCCTCAAAAAAATATAATTTTAGCTATGGTAATTTCCGGTGCTTTAGCAGGCATGTTGGGTGTTAATGAAATTTTAGGCGTTCATCATAAAATACAAGTTAATTTCCCTGCGGGGTATGGTTTTACAGGAATAGCTGTTGCTTTAATGGGCAGAAATCATCCCATTGGAATATTTTTAGCCTCAATTTTATTTGGAATGCTTTACCAGGGCGGTTCAGAGGTAACCTTTGAGATGCCTAATATTACTCGTTACATGTTTGTTGCAGTCCAGGGAGTGATAATATTATTTAGCGGAGCATTAGAAAATTTATTCAGACCCCAGATAGAATATTTTTTTGTTAAAAAAATAGAAGAGGGAAAGACATAATGGAAATATCCTCAGATATTTTATCTTTGCTATCAGCCACCCTTCGTATTTCTACGCCACTAGTTTTTGCAGCTATGGCGGGCTTATTTGCTGAACGTTCTGGAGTAATCGATTTTAGTTTAGAAGGAAAAATGCTTGCATCAGCTTTTGTTGCTGCAAGTGGAGCTGCAGTTTTTGGTTCAGAATGGTATGGATTGTTTTTAGCTATTATTTGTTGTGTAGCACTTTCGATGCTTCATGGTTTTGCTTCTGTTACTCATAAAGGAGACCAGGTTGTTTCTTGTGTGGCTATTAATATTTTAATGATAGGCCTTACAACAGCTTTAGCTGCGGCATGGTTTGGTCAACAAGGATTAACACCCACACTTACGGATGAAAAAAGATTTTTTGAAATTACTCTTCCATTTGTTAAACAAATATCAGTTATTCCTATTATTGGTCCTATATACTCTGAAGTAATTAGCGGTCATTATATTTTTGTATATATTGCTTATCTCGTGGTACCTTGTGTTTATTGGGTAGTCTTTAAAACTCGTTTTGGATTAAGAATCCGTGCGGTAGGAGAAAATCCAAATGCAGTTGATACAGCAGGTATTAATGTAAACATAATGAGATACAAAGCTTTAGCAGTTAATGGGGTTCTTATTGCTTTTGCAGGTGCCTATCTTTCAACTGCAATAAATGCTAACTTTTTTAGAGAAATGTCAGCTGGAAGAGGATATTTAGCATTAGCAGCTTTGATTTTTGGTAAATGGAAACCCAAAACTGCTCTTATAGCCTGTTTATTATTTGGTTTTACGGACGCTCTTCAAATTAGATTACAAGGAGTTCCTATTCCAGGAATAGGAGTTATACCTGTGCAATTTATTCAAGCAATACCCTATGTTTTAACTGTTATTCTTTTAGCGGGATTTGTTGGTAAGGCCATTGCCCCGAGAGCTATAGGTCAACCATACGTAAAAGAAAGATAGAAGATTTAACACTATATTAAATATTTATTACTAAAAATAAAAATTAAAATTATAAAAATTTTTATTAAAAATACTTTTCTCTAGCATATACATTCATTATATATATTTAATAAATAATTAAATAATGAGGTTTATATGGCTGATTTTAGCAAATGTCCTGTAATGCATGGAGCAATAACTAGTAATAGCAGCGGTGGCACATCTAATCAGGAATGGTGGCCAAACCAACTAAATTTAAATATTCTTCACCAACATGATAAAAAATCTAATCCTATGAATGAAGACTTTGACTATCGAAAAGAATTCAAACAACTAGACTATCAAGCTCTGAAAAAAGATTTGCATAAACTTATGACCGATTCTCAAGAATGGTGGCCTGCAGATTATGGACATTATGGACCCTTGTTTGTTCGTATGACTTGGCATGCAGCTGGCACTTATAGAACAGGAGACGGTCGTGGAGGCGGTAACACAGGAGCACAACGTTTTGCACCATTAAATAGTTGGCCAGATAATGTTAATTTAGATAAAGC
>CEUZ01057856.1_pt1 | contig 13615 bp, 15 predicted proteins | sample 361511 | NCBI WGS metagenome assembly CEUZ01 (sample SAMEA2622822, study PRJEB7988) | marine metagenome | biome: marine biome (ENVO:00000447); feature: surface water layer (ENVO:00002042); material: "saline water (ENVO:00002010), including plankton (ENVO:xxxxxxxx)" | depth 5 m
TAAATCACGGACAATTTCTTTATATAATACAGTTTGCTAAAAGTAAATTATTGAATTTAAGTATTATTTTTATTAACTTCTTTTCTCCACAACACAAAGAAAAATAATATTAAAGCTGGTTGTAAAATTACAAATATAACAATATTTGCAAGTTCGTACCCCATGCCAGTAACATTTCCTATTACTTCTAAAACATTAACGCACCAGTAAAAAAAATCATTAATCATAAGTTGTAAATATTAGTCGTTGAATTTGTCTATTTTAAGTATATAATGCATTGCAGGTAAGGTTTAAATGTTTGTTGAAGGCAAGATATATACATTAACTTTACAGACCAGTGTATATTTCCTGCCTTCAGTGCATTGCCGACCTTTTAAGAGGTAGAACTTTTAGTTTTATCTGAGGCTTAACGGGAATAAGTGTGCGCAATCTATAAATCTTTTTACCTAAAAACTAACAATTAAGAACGAAAGTTCTAAATGGTAAAATATATATGGTCAGTGAAATAGACAGATTTATCTTTTTTGAGCTTAACGTTCAGGAAGGTAAATATGAAGAACAAGAAAATATCAAAGTTATCTAATCACGATAAGCTTATTAATCTAATCGCTGTTCAGGGCGAAAAGGATGTAAACTATCTACTTCAATCTATAGATCAAGTATTCATTGAAGTATTTAAGTTAAAACAAAAAGATCTTCCCTGGCTATCAAATAATTCCGAAGAAGAATGGGATAATATCATGAGAAAAGTAAGACTTGCAATCATCAAACTGTATTTTGAGTATGTGAAAAAAGAAAGGACTTATCACTAATGGATAAAATCACTGAAATTAGAATTGAGGAAATTTTTGATGAAGAAAACAACCAACGCTATTATTGGATTTATTATTACAAAAATGATGAGGTAAAGATTATTGGTAAATCTTCAGTTAAACCACAATGTTACAGACAAATTGCGAGGTACGTAAAATGAGTAATTATTATAAAAATAAATTAAAAGAACGATTAACTTATTGCAGAGAATGGAAACATTCTATAGATATGTATTTAGCTAACAAAGAAATCACTAAACAGGCTGATGAAAAATTTTATAAATCAAGACCTTTTTTAAAATTTGTTTTAAATATCTATTTTTTACCATACAATCTGTTGAGATTAGCTAGGTACTTAAGGATAAGACATGAATATAAAAAAAATGAAATAGAGATGGAAGTTTTAACAAAAAAATTAAAAGAGGATAGAAATTGGAGAAGCTATGGGAATAAGTAGATCTAAATGGGATAACTTTATAAAATGTCCTTTGTGTTTTTATCTTTTAGAAAAACATCAAATCAAACCTCCAGGCACTCCAGGTCATCCAATTAATTCTAGAGTAGACTCTTTATTAAAAGAAGAGTTTGATGAATTACGAGCAAAAGGTGAACCTCATCCAATATTCAAAGAGTATAATTTAAACTTTGTTCCTTATAATGGTCTTGATCCAGAAACTTTAAAAAAATACAGGTTTAATAGAAGTGGTGTTAGGGCTAAATCAAAAAAAACTGGTATAGAAATTTTTGGAGCTTTGGATGACTTATGGTTAAACAAAGATACTGATGAAATAGTTGTTTTGGATTATAAAGCTACATCTAATAAAAAATTGGAAGACTATACTTCATCAGATAAACATTATCATAAATCTTATTTAAGACAGCTTGATTTTTATGCTTATCTTTTAAAACTTAATGACTTTAAAGTTCATGATACTGGTTATTGGTTGATTTGTAATGCTCAAGATGAAAGTCAAAAAACATTTAACAAAAAAGTCAATTTTAAAACAACATTATTATCTTACAAATTAAATACAGATTATATCGAGGATACTTTAGTTGACTTAAAAGCATGTTTAGACTCTGATAAAATGCCAAATTCAGGTAGTGATTGTGATAACTGCAGATGGTATAATGAGAAGAAAAAATTAGGAGACTCCACAAGATTAAATATAGAAAAAAATCAAACAAAAGATAATATTTAAAATAAAGAGTCTCAAAATTATGATTAGTTATATAAATACTGGATTAATCGTCATATTAATAATTTTAATTTTAATTATTTTTTTATATTTAAAAAAGAAAAATGACGGAGATGTTTATAACAAATCAGATCATGAGGGATTTAAAACAGATATAATAAGTGATATTCAAACAAAGATTGATCAAGTAAAAACAGATCTTACAACCACCTTAACAAATATTTCTACATCTGCTGGCACAAACAAAGGTATACTTGAGACTAAATCAGATCAAATTTTAAAAGCTCATCAAAAATTAGTAGATAGTCTTACTGGCAGCAAACAATTTGGAAAAACTGGTGAACTATTATTAGAAAATTTGTTCAATAATTCTGGCTTAGTTTATGAAAAACAATGGGTAAAAAATTTAACCATTAAAAAAGATGGTAAAAGTCTCTCTGTTGAATTTGCAATTAAGCACCCAACAGGGCTTTATTTGCCTGTTGATGCTCATTGGCCCAAAACATCTTACGAGAAACTTTTAGAATTAAGAAAAGTAGAAACTACAGATGAAATTGAATTACAAAGACTTAAAAAAGAAAAAGATGATTTATTCAGAAAAATAATTAATGACTACCGAGATAAAGCTAAAGAGGTAAATAAAAAATATGTTGATAGTGCCATTAGTGGAGGTTTTGCGTGTATTTATATTCCAAGCGAAAGTCTTTATCATGAGATAACAACTCATGTGAATGAAGATAAGGAACTATGGATTTCTAAAGTTCAAGATGCAACAAATGTTACTTTTATGGGTCCATCAACTTTTGCGGCCTATTGTAGTGCAATCCTCTTAGGTTTTAATCAAATCGAAGGAGATCAGAAAGCAAAAATGTTTGTAAAACATCTTGAGGCTCTAACAAATTCAATAGATCAACTAAATGAAACAACTTTAAAACACGAAAATAATCTTAAAAAATCTTACACCGATGCACAAGCTGTAACATCTACAGCTGAAAAAATGAAAACTAATTTGCAAAGAATAAAAGAAGAACTCAATAACATAGACGAAAGTAAAAATTAGATTAAGATCATTGTGAAAAATAAAAACTATAATAGAAATCCAGAAGGTCATAATCAGTGGATATTACGAACTAATGAGGAAATTCAAAAAATAATTGATAAACATCCTACTTGGACAAAAAAAGATTTTAGAGGCGAAGGTAAATTAAATCCAAATAAAAAAAATGCTCTTCTCACAAGAAAAGAAACAGAAAGATCTGCTCTAAAATTTTATAAAACTGGTAAAAGATCAAATATTCGAAAAATATTTAAACACTCAACACCAAATAGTGTTAGTGAATTTAAAAGTGGAAAAATAGATTTGTATACACTTAGAAACAGAGCTTCTACTAAACAGATTAGAGATAATATGAGTGAAAATGAAAAAGTTGCTTATGATAAAAAAATTTATGCAAATCTGACTGAACATCAATTAATTGATAAAAGAAAAAGGCAAAAAAAATATTATTATAACTCCCTAAAAAAAAATTAAATGACTAAGTCACCAGAAGAAATAGTTAAAAAACATCAGGAGAAATACCAAAATGAAAAAGTTGAAGATAGAACTTCAAGGTGGGTCTTAGGTACTATTAAATATCAATATGATTTTGGATATATAATTGCAACAGGTGCTTTAAACGAAGAAAGAGCATACAAAGAAAAATTCAAAGAATTACCTAGCGATGAGCAAAAATATTTAATCGAGACTTGCTCAAATGCTTATAAACCTTTTAAGAAATACTTGCTTGTTTATGTTTGTTATCTCTTTGGAGCGTATTATGAAAACTGCAAAAGAAATAAGTTAGAATTTAGTTTTTCAGGAATTTTTTTAAAAAAACAACTTAAGAATTTATTTAATATGACTGGAAAATTTTATAAAAAGCCAGACAAAGAAGCTAATATATGGATGCCACTTTTAGATGGCTTATTTGATAAAAAAGATTTAAATCTTAACAAAAACTTTTTTTTAGCGCACTTTCCTCCATTAGAAAATAAGCACTTAGATAGTATTGTTAATTGGTTTCTTGATAATAGAAAAACCAATCAATCAATAAAAAATGTATTTGATACTGCTAGAAATTATTTTCATTTAGAAGTTGATAAAAATTCCCCTTTTAAAAAAATAACATCTGAAAATGATTGGGAAGGATCAATGAGATTTTCAATAGATGGCGATACCAAAAAATATGAAAATACCACTTTAAATTCTAATTTACCTTTAAGATTTACATATTATATGCTTGCATCTCAAAATTTACATTCACTAAATGAGTCTTATATAAATTCAAAACTAAAAGCTAGAATTTGGCAGGTTGAAAAATTGATAACAAATATAATTCAAAATGGACCTGATTTAAAAATGCAAGAAAATCAATATAACGAGACTTAAAAAAAATTAATCTTCCTTAAAACCATAAAAAGAATTGTATCTATTGATTGGATAAGCTTTTCTTTTTTCTGTGCCTGCTAAACCATAATGATATCCCTTAAATAGCTCCATCACATTTTCATACAATCCTTCTTTATTAATATTAGTAGTTTTTGAAAATAAAGGTTTGATAAATTTATATTCATCTTTATCTAGATCTACATACTGAAATGTAACGTAATGACACTTTCTTGGTTTAAAAGTTTTTTTATCTTCTAAGTCAATATTTAAAATTTCTAAAGAAAATCCATCGGTGATTTTATACCCATCGTCTGGGTGATATGAAACTTTAGATTTAATAATTCTCATTCCTTGAACTAAAATATCTGATTTTTTATCAACATTTAAATAATAGCTTGGGAAAACAAAATGACCTTTTACATCTCCAGAGCATGAAATTTTACTTACTCCCTCATTAATTTCAAAATGATTTTCTAGTTTAAGATATCTTGATGATTTTGTTATGAACTTAATAAATTTTTCATCATTTAGTGATTTTGACTCTTTTATTAATTCTTTCGGAGTTAAATGTTTTCCTCCATCACTCCACTCATTAGCATTAATACAATGTAAAGTAGTTAAAACATCCTCAATTGGATTTTTACTTTTAAATACATCAAAAATTCCCATAATCTATTTAACCTTATAATTTAATGCTTGTCTTTAACTTATTAATTGTTTCTTTTAGATTTTTTTGATCTCCGTCAGCTACTTTAATTAATTTACTTAATTCATTAATTATATTTTCCTTATCTTTTTTCAGAAGTTTTGCTGCTTCTTTAAAAGTATTATCTATCTTCACTTGAATAGACTTTGGATTAGCCATTTTCATGAATGACATCATGCTTTGAGTTCTTTTATCACCAAAATTCTTTTTGAATAATTCTTGTTCTTTCTTTGAAAATTTTTTATCAGATAAAAAAATATCAATAGAACCCCACATCAAAGCTCTACTGACAACATCTTTGTTTGAATAATCTACTTCATCTCCTATAACTTTTTTAATACTTTCATTAATCTTTTCATCTGCTTCTTTGAGATCAAAACTTCCTTTTCTACCTGTATCAAAGCTATTGTTATATTCATTAGACATTGAAAACCATATCAAAGCCTGCATTCTGTTTAAAAAATTTGGATGAGTTGAATATAAAAGATTTTTATCACCTTTAATTTCTTTTAATTCTCTAAGTTGGTCTAAATAACTACTAAAATTAAATTTTAAATATTTATCACTTAGACCAGATGTAATTTTTAACATAGCTCTTAAAGAAGCTTCTAAGCTTCCGCAGCCAATGAACCCTATCCTATCCGCACTAATTTCTGCTGCTCTTGAAAAATTTAAAAGATTTAAAGTCTCTACTCTATTTGTTGAGGAGTTTGCTTGAGGGTAAAGCGCATGTTGATAATAAAAATGAGCCACCTCATGAGCAATAACAGACTCTAATTCCTCACCATTTAAAAGTTCAATTAATTTTGATGTTAATATGATTTCTGCACTATCTCCTAAAGGCATCGCACTACACATTGCTTGTGTTTGAATATGGTTAGCAGTTACAAAAAAATTTAAATTATTATCAATTTTCAAACGCTTAAAAACATTTTCGATTGCTTTATTAATATCAGGAAATATTTCTTTGGTAACTTTTACTGAGGTTGAAAGAAGTTGATTTAGATTATTTGATTTAAAGTCATTTACTTTTTCATAAGGGTCTTTTTTTAAAGAAATATTTAACTGTGATGGATCATCATACGAATATCTAAATTTATCTAAATTGTTCATTAACAATTATATTTTTTTCTTAAATTTGCAGTTAACTCAACCATTTTTCGTGCTTGGTTTCTAATCTTTTCATTGGAATTGTTAGTTTGCCTGTTCCATCTTGTATATTCTTCTCTTAATTTTTTACATTTATCAGCATCAGTCATATCTTTTGAAAAGTTGAATATAGTTTCTTCATTATCTTCATCACTTTGATCAATGGTTTCGATATTTGCAATTGTTGAGGTTTTCATTTCTTGAAAACGATTTAAATCAAGTTCAAGTGCCCTTGCAATATTGTTAAGTAATTTATCCTCTTCTTTACTTAAACGATCATCTGAACCTGCTATATTAAGTAATAAATTCATTGCATCATATCTTTTAGAAATAGATGATTTAAAATTAATTTCTTTAACAATTTCAGATAGAGATAATTTATTTTCTTTTAACATTTGATGCGTATTTTTTAATAAGAATGAATATTTTACTTTTTGATCTGAAATGGATAAAAAATCTTTGTAAAGAACTTCAAAATTAATCCAATTTTTAATTGCTTCAATACCAGTGGTATTAATTTTTTTTTCAGAGTAAGCAAGGGCCATTCCTAATTGAACAATTTTTTCATTTAATTCACTATCATATTCTTTAGCCTCTAGATATCCTGGTTCATCAAAGTTTAATTCAAAAATAGTTTCAAGATCAAAATACAAATCTTTTTTTTTCTTAACAAAGCCATTTTCAAATTTTGCATTTATTTTTGTTGCACTAACAATAAATTTGATTTTTCTTTTCCCTCTATAAGGTGGAACCACTAAGTGTACAGGAAATCTAAACATAGGAGTCCATTCATTATAGGCAAATCCAAACCCAACTTTCATATTTCTATTAGAGCTTAATAAAAAACTATCATCTTTATATGGATCGGTTAATCCTTGTAATGGTGTTTCATTGTCTTTATCAGTAACGTCAAAAACATAACATGTAAATTTAGCTTCCTCTTTTTCTAGTTTAGCTTGATCAATTTGATCTTTGGTAAAACCTAACATTCCAAAAGCCATGACATCGAATACTTTTAAGCTTTCAACCTGTTGTTTTTCAATCTTAATTTGGAGAGAATTTAATTCCTGTTGATCATAGTTCCACTCATCCTCATAGTCTTTATCGGTTATTTTTTGATCCTCATTATGCTTTTTAACAAATTCTTCTGTTCGTGAACGTGTACTTCTGGTTTTAGTATTTTTTTTTGGCCTATCTTCAGTTTTGCTATCTGATCTAAATATTAAATAGAGAACTATTAATAGTGGTACGATAAATGGTCTTAATTTTTTAAACCAATCCTCATTCGATGTATTTTGATTAACAGAATTTTCCCGTGGTAATTTTTTAATTAACTCTTGTAATTGTTCATTGTTAATTTTTGGTGTTAATTTTTGTGTATTTTCTGATGCAGATAAATTTGAAAATAAAATAAATATTGATAATAAAAATGAAATTAGCAATTTCATTTATTCAATCGATATCTTTTCAATTTGTTTCTTAGCATCATCTATTGTGGCTGTTGTCTCTGGTGTTAGCTCTATCTCATGAGAGTTTCCAGACTCTACATCAGTAAACATGCAATGCATTTTACCAGATTCATCATAAGAATAAGTAATATCTATTGGTTGGTTAGCAGGTCTGTCTTTTGGCAATTTTAACATTTCTTCATGAATAATATTTACAAACTCTTTATTATCTTCAGGTCCTTCACTCTGGGTAACATTACATTCTAGCTCTTCCTGCCCTTCGTGGATAGTTGTATATCTTTTTGTAACTGAAACTGGAAGTTTAGTATCTCTTTCAATGATAATAGTATTCGCAACCACTCTTCTTCCCGTATGATTATCATTAACAACAGCAAGTGTTCCCATATAAAAATTACAAACATCTGTTAGATTTACTTCTTTTAAAGCTTCTTGTTGTTGATCACTGAGTGTTTCTTTTTCAGTTTTAAGTCCAGCATAAATTGCTGCACCACATACTACTGCTTCATCAACGTTTACTCCTTTAACAGGAGGTTTACCCATCATTTGTGTTAATACTTTTGTTATAATTGGCATTCTAGTACTGCCACCAACAAGTAGAGTTTGATTAATTCGACTTGGATTCATACCTGATGCTTCCATAGCTTCTTCAATCAACATTTTAATCTTTTCAATATAAGTTTGGATAGATTCTTCGAATTCTTCCAGGGTGATCTCTATTTTTTGAGGACCCTTAGGTCCATTTATTTCAATACTTGCTTTATCTTTAACTGACAAAATTTTTTTAACTTCCTCAGCTTTGTGGATGTATTCTTTATTATTTTCGATATCTATTTCAACATTATGAACATCAAAATACTTTTTTTTCATTAGTTTGGTTATTTCTTTATCAAAGTCTCTACCTCCTAAATATTTATCTCCTCTAGAGGTCATCACATCCACTTTTTTATTTTTTACTTCTGCAAATGTGACATCGAAGGTTCCACCCCCAAGATCAAAAATCATTACTCTACCCCCAACTTCCACACCAGGTAAACTTGCATAATGTAATACAGCAGCAGTGGGTTCGTTGATTAATTCTATTACTTCAAGGTCTGCAATTTTAGCTGCATCCAAAGTTGCTTGTCTTGCTTTTTCAGCAAACATTGCTGGAACGGTGATAACAACTTTTTTAACATCATTAGTATATTCTTTTAGTTTTTTTAAAATTAAAGCACTTACTTGTGCAGGTGTATAAGCGTCTACTAAATTTTTATCATTAACCCACTTTCCTTCTTCAGTTGAGTAAACAACATCATTTTCCATTTCTCTTTTAGTTTGTAAAATAACGTTCTTAGATTGATCTTTAAGATAGTTGAGTGCTTTATCACCAACAATTACTTCCTTGTCTTTTAGATAAACTGCAGAAGCTGTTATTTTTCTATTATCCTCAATACTCGCTAATACTTCGGGATTACCAAGATCGTCTAAACTTGCTATTGCAGAAAATGTTGTGCCTAGGTCAATTCCAATTACTTTTGACATTTTTTTTAATATGATAAGTTAAATTGATGGAAACTATAGTTGATCAATTAAAAACTGTAAATTCAAAATCATTTCTTGAAGAGGTAAAAAACCCTGAAAATGTAAAAATTTTAACTCTTGAAAACTATAATAACTCTACAAAATGGAATGATCTTGAAAAATTTATAAATTTAGAACAACTTCAATTAAAAAATTGTTTAATTGAAAATAATGTTTTTTTTCCATCTCTTGCAAAGATTAATAAATTAAATCTATTAAGATATGACAATGAATGTTTTTTTAAAGCCTCTGAAGAAAAAATTAAAATTAGTCCCTTAAATTTAGATAAAATCATTTTAGATTTTAATTATATTGAAGATGTGAGTTTGAGCTTGTTAAATGTGAAAGACCAAGAAAATAATTTTATAAATACTTTTCCAAATTATCCAACTGCTTATCAAAATATAAAAATATTAGAATTAAACAATTATGATGAATTTTTAACAAAAGTTAAAAATGATGATTATGATTATGAATATTCAGATTTATATCAAGGAAAAGACTTTTTTTATAATTGTGATATTTACAATCTTTCAAGATTAAAAAAATTAGAAAATATTCAATTTTCATCTGATAAAGATAATAAAATTAGTGACATTGTTTTAGATAAAATTTTAAACCTTCCTAATCATAAAAAAATTAAAATTAATAATTCTTTAATTAAAGATATTAAAGATAGTTATTTTAAAGGACAAAATTTGTACCTTGATTATACTTACTATCCTTATGATGATAATTCATATACAGATATAAAAAAACATAGTTCTTATAACGATTGTATTGAAGTTCATTGGCCATCACAAAAATACAATGGTTACAAAGAAAAATTTAAAGAACTATTAAAACAAGAAATTAATCATGTGTTCGTTGGACCTACTTTCGATTTCATGTGGGAAACCTATATGGATTACGAAGGCACCTCCGTCTCTGATTTTGAAAAAGAATTTTTTAAAATAAAAGGTTTAAAGAAAATTACTTTTGAGTTCCCAGCTAAACCTACTAATCTTGATGATGATGAATTAAATTTTCACAATAAAGATTATTATGGTTCAATAATGGAAGAATTTATTTCTTTCCTTAATAAAGGATTAAAAAAAAATATAGAAATTGAAATTGATTTTAAAGATATAAAATCCTTTAATGATATCAATGAAATCCATGATGAATATATTCAGCTTTTTTATTTATATATAAATATTCAAAATGATAAAAAATTAAAAGATAAATTCAAAATTAAAAATTTGACAGTTCAACAATGTGAAAAATATTTCAATCAATTAATTTTTGATAAATTTAAATCTATAGTAGTAATTGATGACCAATCAAATTCTAAAATATTGAAAAAATTTAAAGATATCGATTTTTTATTAAATTATTCAATTGATTGGGGGCTAGATTATCTAACAATAAATAGTGGTTTAATTAGTTATGATATTTCAAAAATTGATTCTCCTGAGGAGGAAGTTTTTAAAGAATTTCTTTATGACGATAATTTTTGGTGGAAACAGTTTGTTAATAAAAAAAATTATAGTAATCCTGGAAAAGTAAAAGTTTTTGTTAAAAAAAGTTTACTGGATAATTCAAAAAAAATTATTTTTAATAACTTAGAAACAATATCATTTCACTATGTTGGAAAACAATTAATATATACAGATACCAACGATTTTGGAGAAAAAACATTTGGAATTCCAAAATCAATAAATTTTGAAAATATCAAAAATTTAAGTATCTCAAATAGTCCATATTTAAATCTACCAGATTTAAAAGTGTTTGAAAATTTAGAGACACTTAATGTCAGTAATCACTTAAATGAAAATAAAGAAAATTACAAAACTTTACCTAGTTTTAAAGATTTAAAAAATTTTAGTATAGATATGTATTATCCTACAATTAAAGAAGAACATAAAGAGCCATTAAAAAATTTAGAAAATTCTAAGAATTTAGAAAGTATCAATATAGGTGGCATTCATAATACTCAATATAATCCTAAAACTGATGGAGAAAGATGGTCATTAAGTGATGTAAAATTAGATAAAATTAGCTCATTAAAAAAACTTAAAGAATTAAAGATTGATGGAATTTCTTTAGAGGATTTAAAAGAATTAAAAAATTTAAATAATATCGAGAAATTTGAACTTACTAATCCAACTGTAGTAACAAAAGCTATGAACTCTGATGAGGGAAATATTGATCCACCAATGACTGAGGAAAATTTATTATTTATCAAGGATATGAAAAATTTGACTGAGCTTAAATTATTTCTGCCTAGATTTTCTTTAGAAGAAAGTAATTTTAATCCAAAAAAACTAGTTTCTTTAATAAATCCTAATCTTAAAGAATTAGATTTAATGTGTGGATATGAAAAAGATAAAATTGAAAATGTTCATACTATTTATGAACAGTGTATTTCAAAACTAACTGAATTAGAAAAATTAAGAATTGATATTCATTGTATCGAAGCTCCCGAACTCAAATATAATGATAAGATTAAAGGTGCATATAAAAAAGCAAAAATTAAAAGAAATAACAAAGCTTCAAATCCATTAGTTATTGACTTCAAAAAATTAGTAAAAATGAGAAATCTCAAAGAAATAGACATTGATGTTGACCCTTATTTTGGTATCAAAACTTCAAATACAATTGAAATTGTAAATTGTAAAAAACTTAAAAAGATTAATTTAGTTTTTAACTCTTCAGATGTTGAATTCGACTTAGAGAAATTGAGCTTAATATTTGATAAAATTGCAACTGACAGACAAAAATTTCTCATAAAAATGAATAAGAGTAAAACCTACAAAAGTAAAGAGGATGTGGTTAGTAGTGAATATTATCTCAATGAGGAGGATAAAGAAAAATATGATTTAATCGAGGAACAAGAGGAAAGAGAAATAGAAATTAATGATAGAGATTTATCTGATATGATATTTGATACATTTAAAAAAAAAGATAAAAAATGAATTTTGGACTTATCCATCCATACTTGACCTATTTGCTTTATTTTGTAATTTTAACTGGCTTAGCTGCTTGGATAGGAGATTTTATAAAAAATAAAAGTGATACAATTTTAATAGCTCTTGGTATTTCAAATATTTTATCTGTAATTGGTTTTTCAATAATAAATGCTTTATTTTTAGTTTTTATATTTTCGGCTGGATTTTTTTTAAATTATGATTTTTTTGTAAACTTAATATGGATTTTTGTTTATCTTTATTGTGCTCATGAAATTTTAAAAATTTTCGATGAAGCTTTTGGAGGTAATAAAAAATATAAATTAATTTCAAAACTAATAATTATTGGTCCTTTTACAGTTTCGTTTATAATTTTTTATTTTCTTTATAACGGAGATAATATTTATAAACTATCTCCTCATTGTGAAAATACTAATGATCCAAAAATTAAAGTATGTAAATATTCAAACGGCTCATACACAGGTGAAATGAAAGCTTTTAGAAGACATGGGCAAGGTGAATATATTTGGAACTCAGGAAAAACTTACAATGGTGAGTGGATAAAAGGCAAAGAAGTAAAGTAGTTTTTATTAATATTACTAAGCAATTTTTATTTTAATTATTTTTTCTAATTTTTTATTTTTTGAATTAATGACGCAGTATTATTTGTCGGTTTATTAACGTCTTTTGAAATCTCATGAAAAATAAGTTCAGGTTTTTTATATTCTCTTAGAAAATTAGAACCATTTGACTCCAAATTAAGATAATGATTCACATCCGTCATATTAATGATTACTGGCTGACGATGATGAATTTCTTTAACATTATTTGAGGCCTCCTCAGTAATTAAACAAAATTGATCATTTTCATAAATGCCTGCAAAAAAAATTGTTTTTTTATCTATACGAGTGAAATAATGAGGTGTTTTTATTTGATCTTCTCTTTTCCATTCATAAAAACCATCTGCTACTGCAACACATCTAAAATTTTTGATTAATTTTTTAAAAGAAACTTTTTCATCTATTGTTTCAAGTCTTGCATTAATCAAAGCTTTAAATTCTTTTTCTTTTGCCCAGCTTGGTACCAATCCCCATTTTAAATTCTCTAAAGTATTCCCGTTTTTATATTTTTTAATTACTGGCAGTTTTTGATAAGGATGTGCGTTATAATTTTGAATATCTTCTACTTGAATTGCTGATTTTACTAATCTTTCAGTTTTCAAAACTGGGTTAGTAACTACATATCTTCCACACATTTTTAATGAATTTTAATATGATTTAACCAATTTCTTATTTCATATGTTCTATTTTCAAAATCAAGTTTTTTATCCTCTTCTTTTATAAA
>CEUZ01248738.1_pt1 | contig 13613 bp, 13 predicted proteins | sample 361511 | NCBI WGS metagenome assembly CEUZ01 (sample SAMEA2622822, study PRJEB7988) | marine metagenome | biome: marine biome (ENVO:00000447); feature: surface water layer (ENVO:00002042); material: "saline water (ENVO:00002010), including plankton (ENVO:xxxxxxxx)" | depth 5 m
CATTGCCAAGTTACCGCGGTGACAACATTAACGGGCTGGACTTTACCGCAGAATCCCGCAGACCTGATCCGCAGCGTTTGTTAAAGGCGTATCATCAGGCGTCTTCGACGTTGAATTTGCTGCGCGCATTTGCGCAAGGTGGTTACGCCGATTTGCAACAAGTTCACGCGTGGAACCTTGGCTTTGTGAAGGATAGCCCGCTGGGCGCACGTTATCAGGATTTGGCAAACCGCATTGATGATGCGCTGCGCTTTATGGCGGCGTGCGGCATTACCAGTGAACGCGTACCGTCATTGCGCCGCGTTGATTATTACACCTCGCACGAAGCATTGATGCTGAATTACGAGGAAGCACTAACACGCCAAGACAGCCTGACAGGTGAATGGTATGATACGTCTGCGCACTTCTTATGGGTTGGCGCGCGCACGCATCAGCTTGACCACGGTCAGATTGAATTTGTACGCGGCATTCAAAATCCGCTGGGTATGAAGGTTTCTCCTGCGGTAGATCCAGATGATTTGATCCGTTTGATTGATGTTTTGAACCCTGAGAATGAAGCAGGGCGTTTGACATTGATTTCACGCATGGGGCATGAGCAGGTTGAAGAAAAACTTGCGCCGCTTGTTCGCCGCGTAAAAGAAGAAGGCCGCAGCGTTGTTTGGTCGTGTGATCCGATGCATGGCAATACGATTAAATCATCGTCTGGTTATAAGACGCGTCCATTTGATGCCATCTTGGCCGAGGTTCGCGGATTCTTCGCCGTGCATAAGGCCGAGGGCACGCATCCAGGCGGCGTCCATTTCGAGATGACCGGCCAGAACGTCACCGAATGTGTTGGCGGCGCCGAGGATATCACAGACGAAGACCTCAGCAGCCGTTATCACACGCATTGTGATCCACGATTGAATGCTAATCAGGCGCTGGAGCTTGCATTCTTGGTCGCGGACGAGCTTAACGCTATTCGCGCGCCGCAAACCATTTTGTCGGCAGACCCTGTCGCGGCAGAATAGGGGCATCGCGTGAGCGGATTTTCTTTCGATCAGTTCAAAATAGGCCTCGCACAGATTAATCCGGTTGTCGGGGATGTGCATGGGAATATTGCGCAGATCGAAGGGGCGGCAAAGGCGCTGGATGCGCGCGGCGCAGATATCGCCATTTTTTCTGAACTTGTTGTGACGGGCTACCCGCCAGAAGATCTGATTTTAAAACCATCTTTTATTGATGCGTCTATGGACGCGGTACATGATTTGGCGCATCGCTGCGCGGAACTTCAGTGCGGCGTTTTAGTGTCTTCGCCATGGCGCGAGGATGGACGTTTGTATAATGCGGCTATTTTACTGCACCAAGGTGAGATTGTCGCCAAGCGCTATAAGGTGGAGCTTCCCAATTATGGTGTGTTTGACGAAAAACGCGTGTTCGAGGCGGGGAATTTGCCTGAGCCTGTGATGTTTAAAGGACGTGCGCTGGGCGTGATGTCGTGCGAGGATATGTGGTTTCCGCGCGTGTCAGCGCATTTGGCCGGGCAAGGGGCAGAGGTTTTATTGTGCCTGAATGCCAGCCCGTTTGATCACGGTAAATATAGTGCGCGCGATGAAATGGCACGCAGCCGCGCAAGTGAAACAGGCTTGCCGCTTGTTTACGTGAACCAAGTCGGCGGTCAGGATGAAATTGTCTTTGATGGGCGCTCGTTTGTGATGGATGCGCAGGGCGCTGTCATCGCGCAAGCGCCAGCTTTTCAGGATTATATTGGCCTTATGCAGGATCTGCCTGCGCAGGATGCGCCATCAGACGACTCGCTGTTCTATCAGGCGATGGTGACGGGCCTGCGCGATTATGTTGAGAAAAACGGCTTTCCAGGTGTTTTGTTGGGGCTGTCAGGCGGTATTGATAGCGCCATTTCTGCCGTTTTGGCGGTAGATGCGCTGGGCGCGGAGCGTGTGCAGTGCGTGATGATGCCATCGCGCTATACCTCGCAAGATAGCTTGGACGACGCAAAGGCGCTGGCGGATAATTTGGGCGTGCAGCTTGATACGATTGGGATCAGCGATGTCGTTGAGGCCTATCACAAGGTTCTTCCCGCTGATGCGCCGTCGATTATGTTTGAAAATCTACAATCACGCAGCCGCGGCGTTATTTTGATGGGGTTGTCGAATGCGAACGGTAAGATGCTCCTCTCGACAGGGAATAAATCTGAAATGGCGGTCGGCTATGCCACCATTTACGGTGATATGTGCGGCGGATTTAATGCGCTGAAGGATTTGTATAAGACGCAGGTCTTTGCCTTGTGTCGCTGGCGTAACGCGCAAGAGGGCGGGGCGGTTATCCCTGAGCGAATCATTACCAAGCCGCCAACGGCAGAATTGCGTGATAATCAAACCGATCAGGATAGTTTGCCGCCGTATGACGTTCTTGATGGTATTTTATCATGCCTGATCGAAGGTGAGATGCCTTTGGATGATGTGATCGCTCAGCGCGGATACAGCGCCGAGGATGTTTATAAAGTAGAGCGCTTATTAACGCGCGCCGAGTATAAACGCAGGCAGTCCCCACCAGGCGTAAAATTGACTGCCCGTGCCTTCGGCCGCGAGCGCAGATACCCGATTACCAATCGTTTTGTCGAAAATTCCCACAAGCGATAAAATAAATGCAGAAAAGATAAGATTTGCATTTGACAAGGGTAGGTGTTTCATGGTTTTTTATGCCGTCTTTTCAAGACATACCGCCTAAATGTTCCCCGGTAGCTCAGCGGTAGAGCAGTTGACTGTTAATCAATTGGTCGCTGGTTCGAATCCGGCCCGGGGAGCCATTCTTTACAATCCTTCAAATCAACGAACAGATTAAACGGTGTCTTCAAGTCGTACCGTAGCTTTTGGCCTTCCAGCTCCAAGTTCGAAAACAGGTATCCCATTAATTGGCGTTTTTCATCGGTTGTCGAACGGTCAAAAATTTCAGAGGCCTTGGATGCAAGCGTAACCAGCGTTGTAACTGCAATTCTAAATTGTTCATCACCTTCATGATGGCGTTCCAGTAATTCGTTAATTTCATGTCTACGCTGGATAAGCTGACCATGCTTTTTGTCATACATATCCTTTGTAATACTCTTATCCAGCAATGTGTCTAAAAGAGCATCAAGCCGTTTTGTAACCAATTCACTTTCCTTGGTTAAATTCTTTACGGAAGCTTGATGATAATCTTTTTCAGATTGGTGCGTCTTTTTAAGCTGCTCTGTTATTTCAGCCAAAACGGCTTCTGGTATCTGTATGGACTTGAAAACATTCCTGATTTGCTCCATCACAATTTTTTCGTTCGTCCAGATTTTCTTTTTAGGATTGGCAGGATCACGGCTTATCAAATAGATGTGCTTGCCCTTCTTAATGTCGCAAGACACCATTCTGCCCGATACAGAACATTTGAGAAGCCCGCGAAGGATGAACGGGTACTTTGTTTCATTTACAGCCTGTGTGCGTCCTCTGCCTGTTCTAATGGCCTCACAGGTATCAAACAGCTCTTTGCTTATCAGGGTTTCGTATTTGTGAGGGTGCAGCTCATTTTTAACGCGCATCATGCCGTAATAAAATGGATTTTGGATAAGGTCATGCAAGCTTTGATTGCTTACAGGATTGTTCTTGCGAGAACGAAGCCCCCATTCCTTGGCTTTGCGCCCCAATTCAGCCAGTGAATAAACGCCCGTGGCATATTCTTCAAAAAACTTTTTGACTAGAAAGGCGCGTTCAGTATCCAAAATGATGGTTTTGCTACCTGTCAGTGTATCAATAGAGTTTAGATAACCAAGCGGTGCTGGCCCACTCCATTCACCTTTGGCGACCTTGTGCCTGATGCTGCGCTTTACATTGTCCGACAATGAATCAGTATACGATTGCGCCATCATTACGCTCATATTCCAAGCCATTTTTTGGAAAGCATTAGAATCCTTAGAAATAACATTTGCTTCTTTTACAAAATGCACTTCGAGCATGTCTTTTTGTATCAAGCCATCTAGGATTGGAGTTTCCCTAAAGCTGCGCTGCAAACGATCTACTGTATCGACAACCACAGCAACGCGCTCTTTTTGCGTTTTGATAAACTCAATCATACGCATAAATTCAGGACGCTCGCCCTTGGTGGACGATTCAATGATCGTGTATTGCTTGATTATCTCTAAGTTTTTTCGGTCTGCATATAACCGCAAATTTGCAATCTGAGCTTCCAGAGAATGGCCATCTTCCTGCTCTTTTGTCGATACACGGGCTAGAACTACAGCTTTTAATGTCATCTTTTATTTCCCCAATAAATCTTCGTCTACAATATCTTCTTTAACCAGTGGGATAAACTCCTTTAGTTGGCTTTTTACAGCCCCAAGCACCGCAAAATGCGGAGATTTAGTCTCTTGCTCTAATTTTTGGGCATCAGCTTTCAAGCGATAAAACTGGCTGTTATTAAGACCAAGTAATAGCTTTGCTCCCCTAATACCCACTTGCTGGCACGTTTGAACAAAGCCCATGAGAGCCAAGATCGTATTTGGTCTTTTTTTAGGAAAATGCGCCCGTATATTATCAATCAGCTTTTCACAGCTTCCTGTATTAATATTTAGAACATACAGGCCCTTGGTTATTTCTGCCCAATAATGCATTAGAACAGCGCGTGATAGGCTTGCACAGTATAAGTCTGTGAGGGTCATTTTACGGCTTACACCGAGATTTTTTATTAGGCTTTTAAGCTTTCGTGATTGTAGCCGTATTTCTAAACGCAATACTTCTGGTGTTTTTTGCCCTGTAAACAAATCTTTTTGGCAATCATAATCCGTTTCAGCGCCTCGCCTCGCACCATATTTTCTGGCCTGTTCCAAGTCTTTAACTTTGTCATATATGGCTATCTCAAAGGTGCTGGCATGATATTTCGCCATTTGCCCGCCATTGCGAAAATCGGTCTGGTTCAAATCTAACTTTGCGGATATATCCAATTTTTGCAGCGTTTGGATAAGTAGATAACAGGGCATATCTCTATCCAGTAAAATGTTTTTAGAATAATGAATTGCAGAAATCTTTGCATTAGACAGCGCATCAAAGGTGGTTTCAATTCCCATTCTTTTTAAGCCTTCCAACAATGCCTTAATAACTCTGTCAAAATCTTCATTCCCGTTCAGCTCTTCAAAGTTATTGCCAAATATTAATTTAGGGGCTGAAAACTCTATCTTCATCCAGACGGCACTTGCCCAATCTCCAAATGGCTTTTTGAAAACTGTTATACGTGGCAAATACCCTTGCGCCTTTTCAGCCTTGGTTGGGTTGTAATAGCACTTTACAATGCCACCATCGCCGAAAAGCGGGTTCGTTAATGCGCCAACGTTAGGCGTAAAGCGTTCAGGTGAATGGATAATATAATCATCACGCTGTAAATTTATGGCTATCGTATCCAGCATTATTACAACTTTTCTTTTTTACATCTTTAATTTTTTGGAAAACGGCACTTTCAATGGCTTTACTGGCCTGCCTGTTTATCGGGTGACAGATATTGAAAACTTGATCGCCCGATTTGCGGTTAGGGTACGTTAATCTGTATCCCGCTCCATCAAGTCGTTCATGGATGGCAATGCCGCTAACGTAAAAGTCGCCCATCAAAACCAATGAAGCAAAGCCAATCAGACCGCCTTGCGGCTTTACAAATGTGATATTTACATCGCTAATTTTCATGTGATTGCTTTCTGTGTGGTTTTGTCTGAACAACTTGTTCACGCTCATTGATTTTGATGAGTAAAGACATGAAGCCAGATAGGTTATGATGCGCGTCTACGGCTTCCTGTTGCGTCAAATGCGCATCAGGTTTGCACTGGTTCAGGATTTGATTGAATTTTTGTATTTCAGTCATTACACAGCAAAAATTTGTTAATCATGCTGTAATGATAAAAATTGGCTGATCTTAAAGATAACCAAGCACTAGAGATTATATATAACCACTAGAGATTATAAGTTAGTATTTAGATGCTTTGTAATGGGCATTAATCCAACCGTAGAACGTTGGTTTTCTCCAATCAGTGCCTTCACGCTTGTAATTTTGGTACGGCTGAAACACAGATAACAGTTCTAGATGTTCTTCTTCAATGATGCTGGCGACAGCATTGCACAATTGATTGGCGGAGCTATAGGCAGCCTGTTCCAACTCATTCTGGCAAAGCGCTTCAACCATATCCCTTAAAGGCTTATAAGCCTGATAGGAATTAGCGCCACCTTTTCTCTTCTCTTCAATATATTGATCGTTTTCAACAAATACTTCATCGCCTGTGTCTTCAAGCTGATCTTGATACACAGATTGCTGTTCTTTACTTCTGGCGTACAGTTGCTCCGTCCAGCCTTCAATCAAATTGCGCCATTGTGACCAGTTTCTAGCCGTTTTAGTTTCTGGAATAACCTCTTCATCAAAATCTTGAATTATTCCGTCTTCGCTGTAATTACAGCACCGCAAGGATTCCACATAATCTTTAAGAATTGCTGTGCCATTTCTTTCGTTCCAGTAATCAAAGCGATTGCGACAAATGCCTTTAACGTATGCAATTTTTTGATCTACTGGCGGCCTGTTCATCAAGTTGGCTATGCCGCCAATCCTTTTGACAAACGTTTCTACGCTGTCTTTTTCAAGTTCGTCATCTCCGTTGTATCTAAGGTATTTTGTAGCCGATGTGTCTATTGCCTCAAAAATATCGGCAAGTTCAAATTTACAGTAAAGTTTTTCTATGGTTTGAAACCCATTTTTATTAAAAATAAAAGGGTAAATTTTTTCTTCTATATATTCAATAATCGCGCTGATAGCCTCTTCATCAGCATCTTGTGTGGTACGTCTAGATTGCATAACCGCTTCAATTTCTGACAATTTATCGCTAGGTTTGCTAATGGAAGTTCTTTCGTGATGTTTGTCCTGTTTTGACATTTCTTCGCTACAGCCCTGTTTCTTTACATTTTTAATAGCATTGGATTAATGCATGATACTTGCTCCATTAAGCTCAATGCAATAAGAACAAAATGGAAACACATGGATAAGAAATTATTGTTCGCCTGTTAAATTTATATTTGCTTCAGAATCCATTGATGTAGGAAGTAGCCTGCGGCAAGCAAGGCTAAGCCTAAAGCCCAGCTAGGCCAAAAGCCTAGATTAAATTTCTCTGTAAAGAAGAACGGCACAAAGAACAGCCATGAAATAGGAACGGCGAAGATGATGCTGCGCGCATATTGTACGGTGTTGCCCACATCGTCGTGCTGCGTATAAGAAAAGGCAATTGCCATGATGGAAACAAGCGGCAGGGCCGTAATAAACCCTGCCAGCTCTGGCTTTTTACCCGCAAGCCATGATGCAAAAATAATGACAGATGCTGCTATTGCAGCTTTTAACGCGGTAAAAAGCATGACTATTTCCTTTTCTTAATGGGCGTGCCCATGTTCACCGTGACTATGGCCGTGACCTGCCGATGTGTCCGTGCCATTGTTCATGTTTGTTACAGCAAAAGCACCCAATGCTATCAAAACAATAAGCAGAGGGATAAGGATTTTTGGATCAGTTAATTTTTTCATTATCTTTTTCCTTCTTTGATTTTAGTAACGTTTGATGGATGAATATTCACCGCTGGTCTTAATGGTAATCGTCAAAGGCTCTTTCGTGCGGTTACGCCAGAACCAGCCATGCGAGCCATTAAAAGCCGATTCCAACGTCCCTTCCTCTTTCTGGGATGATCCTTTGGAATAGCTTTGGTAATTGATCTTCAATTCTTTGCTATCACCATGAACGTCAAAGTTAGCTTTGCCGCCATCAGTTTCCCAAACGTAATCCACCTTTGCTCCTTTTTGCATGGCCACTTTAATTTCGGTGCCTTCATCGGGGGCTAGGGTGACGCTCATTTCGTGGGTCTGTGTCGCAACCGTTTCTTGTGCCACTTCTGGCTCTGGTTGAGGCGCTTCTTCCACAATAGCAACGGCTTGCTTATCCATGGCGGCATCTTTTGCGGCCTCTTCCGCGAGTGAGGTTTTAATCTCGCCCATGCGCGTAAGGCCAAGCACTTTGCCAGCGCCAGTTGGGTCAATGCCGTATTCGGCGGGCATGACGACTGTGACCAGCAATACGCCAGCCGTAGCCGCCGCAAGTAGGGTTGATTTAAGAAGCTTTCCCGTTGATGGTACTTCTGTATCGCTTGGTATGTTTGAATTATACATGATTGTTTTCCTTAAATTGATAAATTGGTTTTATTGAACGATGTAGCCAGTGATTTGATAAAACATAAGCAAGAAACCTAGCATCATCATAAAGGCATTGGCTTTGTACGCATGGTGCAGGAAGTTTCCTGATTTACGCCAAAAGCTGATGGCAATCAAAATGACGCATAGCGCCAAAATCTGTCCCAGCTCTACGCCGATATTGAAGAAGATCAAATTCGGCAACAGGCCATCTGGTGATAGTTCATAGTCTAGGATTTTGGTGGCTAGACCAAAGCCATGCATCAGACCAAACAGGAAGGTCGCAACCTTGGTATTGGGTTGGAACCCAAACCAGCGTTGGAATGCCCCCATATTGTCCAGCGCCTTATAAACGACTGAAAAGCCGATGATGGCATCAATGATATAGGCACTAATGCTAATCTCCATCAAAACGCCAGATAGCAGAGTAATCACGTGACCAACTGCAAACAGGGTCACATAAATTGTTACGTCTTTCAGGCGGTAGAGGAAAAAGATAACGCCCAGCAAGAATAACAGGTGATCATATCCCGTCATCATGTGCTTTGCGCCCAGATATATAAATGGGATGGGATGAACCCCTGTTGTTTCCTGAATATAGCCTTTATCGCCAACGGTCACGCCATGTGCCAAGGCATCGGGGATTAACCCGAATAGTCCGATCAGCATTAAGGATAAACTGATACAAGCGTATAGGCGGTCTTGTGCTGTTTTGAATTGTAAGTATTGCAACATAAGTATTGTCTCCATTTTATAGAAGTTGCTTTAGGAAATAATAATGGAGGCATGAAAAGCCTCGGACAAGGCATAGCCTATATCCGCAGACGTTGTGTAGAAAGGTACAGGGGTGTTTTATCAAGTCGCACCCTGCGCATATCAGGCGGAGCGCGGCTTTCTAAGGGGAATAATTCTGGCTGAAATACAGGCTGTGCAGAATACGCAAGCGTGCAATCAATCGGATCAGCATCTAAAGAAGGTGCTTGCAGAGTTATCTGCTTTGGGCTTTGCAAATCAACGTGCAAGTAATCACTAAAATATGTGACTGCGTTTAATTCAATAGGGTGATGAACCTTTTGAGTGTTAGAAGCATGATGCTCATGCCCTTCATGTCCATGTTGATGACTGTTGGCACTATGATGTTTGGCTTGATGATCATGCAGGGCGTGAATAGTTCCATGCGACAACCAAGGCGTAAACGCTGGCAGCACGAATAGCATAATCAAAATTGTTAGAAAGCTGTTTTTCATTAGTCAGATCATGAGGCATTACAGCTTTATTGGCAAGATGCTAATAATGCCCCTTGATTTGAGATGAAGTCACCTATGGAGATAGTTTCATCGTAATGATGGGTTCGTAATGTATCAACTACGGTGAGCCATTCTTCTTTCTTTTTATCATTGAACGGATATCCAAGGCCATTGGGCGTTGTTTATTTTATCGCTTTATCGTGGCTGAGAGCATGAGGCCCGCTGCGATAAAGTATGGGGCGAGCGGTATCCATATAAACCACGCAAAACGCAGGTCTGGGTGCGGGATTATAAACCCTGCTGAGGCAATGAGTGTGAAAATTGCAAAGAGTGCCGTGATCTTTTTGAAAAGCGGGGTATGCTTTTTATTGGGCAGTATGATGAGGCCGATAACGGGGTAGGCGGCGTGGAAGATAAACATGCCAATTTGCAGAGCTTCGGGCGTTGTCCATGGAGCATTGCCAATGAGGAACCATTCGGCCATTAATCCGATTGCGCCGCATAGAAGAAGCGGTATGACAATCCTGTTTTGCAATCGTAAAATTTTGATCAACAGTGATAACAGTATCAAGTAGGCGCAGTATATAGGAATAGACCCTATAAAGTTTGCAGGGTCATGCGTGGCGCCGAATTTATAAAAAAATTCTAGCCATAAAGCATATAATAGGGCAGCAGATATGTTTTTAATGCTCATGATTATGTAGGGCGCAGTGGTTGATTGTGTCGTCTGAAATGATGATGGCATGACATGAGGATCGTATCAATAAGAGCGTGTCGATTTTTTGTGTACTGATTTTTTTGTGAGTTGCTGTCTCTTAGCTTTTGAAATTGCAGTCTTTTTTGAGTGTAAGTGAGAATAAGTTTGACAGAGTCCGTAAAACCTGTCACCAATGCCGCACAGTTTGACGAATACCCCCTCTATGAGGTACGAGCTTACAGAAAATTAAGTGTTCGCATTAAGACGAATACGTGAATGTTGAAACCTCACCTTTTTCAGAAAAGTTCAGAATTTATAGTTTTGTGTCTTTTTCAGACTTGGCATTTCGCAGGCATAGTGCGTGCGGCGTGTTTGCATATCTGGAAAAGGGACAAGAAGACGCGCTGTGACGCAGTTCCCACCCGATACGTGTGATTTTAACAAGAGGCAAAAGGCCTGCTTGAGCATATGCTTTTGCGTGGTTTGTGTTGCTGAACAAGAAAGAAATAAAATGACGACTTTTCAAGACTTTGGTTTATCGCCAGCATTAGCAAAATCATTAGAGCGTATGGAATATACGACGCCGACACCTATCCAAAAGCAAGCTATTCCACTTGCGCTTGAGGGACATGACATTATGGGGAGTGCGCAGACAGGTACCGGTAAGACGGCTGCGTTTGCGATCCCTTTGGTTGAAAAATTGTTGGCTGATCCACGTGGTTCGGCGCTTGTTTTGACGCCAACGCGTGAGCTTGGTAAGCAAGTCATGGATATTATGCATCAATTGCTTGGCCCGAAAAGCGCGATTAAGACAGCCTTTATTATTGGTGGTGAGCCGATGTTTAAGCAGTTGCGTCAATTACGTAACCGCCCGCGTTTGATCGTTGGGACGCCAGGGCGTGTGAATGATCACCTAGAGCGCGGTAATTTAATGTTAGATGATGCGCATTTTCTGGTTTTGGATGAAACAGACCGTATGCTTGATATGGGCTTTACGGTTCAGCTTGAGAAGATTTTCAAATACATGCCAGAGCAGCGCCAGACGTTGATGTTCTCTGCGACATTGCCGAAAAATATTTTGAAGATGTCTGATAATTACATGAATAACCCGAAGCGTATTGCGGCTGGTGAGGTTAATGTGATTGCGAAGAATATCAAACAAGAAATGATCCGTATCGAGCAAGGTAGTAAATATAAAGAATTGCTTGCTCAGCTTCATGAGCGTGAAGGTTCTGTTATTGTTTTTGTGAAAACAAAGCATGGCGCAGACCGTATGGCGACAAACTTGCGTAAGGATGGCTTTACGGCAGATGCGCTGCATGGTGATTTACGCCAAAGTAAGCGCGATAAAGTGATGCGCAATTTCCGATCACAAAACTTTCGCGTTCTTATTGCAACCGATATTGCGGCGCGTGGTTTGGATGTTCCGCATATCGAGCATGTCGTGAACTATGATTTGCCGCAAGTTGCAGAAGATTTTATTCACCGTATGGGCCGTACTGCGCGCGCCGGTGCGGAAGGGTCGGCAATTAGTTTTGTAGCATCACAAGATGGACGTAAGTGGCTAGCGATTGAGCGTTTGTTAAACCCTGATGCCGTGACAGACTTTAGTGACGAACGACGCGAAAAATCTGTGAAAGGGCGCAAAGGCCGAGGGCCTCAAAAAGGGCGCGGCGGTTCTGACCGTTTTAAAAAGCAAGGTCGTAAGGACTTTAAAGGTGGTCGTTCTCGCGATGACCGTCAGGGCGAAGGCCGTAAAGAGTTTAAAGGCGGCCGTTCTCGTGATGAGCGTCAAGGCGAAGGCCGTAAAGAGTTCAAAGGTGGTCGTTCTCGTGATGATCGCCAAGGCGAAGGCCGTAAAGAGTTCAAAGGTGGCCGTTCTCGTGATGATCGCCCAGGCGAAGGCCGTAAAGACTTTAAAGGTGGCCGTTCTCGCGATGACCGTCAGGGCGAAGGCCGTAAAGAGTTCAAAGGTGGTCGTTCTCGTGATGCGAAACGCAGCGGCATGCCTGCATCTAAGAAAGGCAAGTTCCAACAAAAACGTAGTGGCGCCCCTAAATCAAGTCAGCCACGTAAACGTGCTTCTTAAGGCCTCTGACTTTTCAGCCGTTATAAAGTTAAAAGCAGCTTCTTATATGATAGGGGGCTGCTTTTTTTATGCGTGTTTACCTTATCTTAACTATTTTTATAGTAAATGATATTCATCATATTTAAACAGGAGATGGTGATGAAAGGTGTAATTATAACGTTGTATCCGTTGGCGGGGTTGGTTTCTTTGGTGGCGTATTTTCCGCAGATCCTAAATTTAATGAGGGCAGAAGAAGACTGTGAGACGGTATCATTAGCATCTTGGATGATTTGGTTGTTATCATCAGGGTTAACATGGTGGTACAGCGCAGTGGCCGTTGATGATTTTGCCTTTTTTGCGGTGTCGTCTATTCACTTTGTTTGTATTTCGGCCGTTGTGGCGTTGATTGCGTATAATCGCTATATCCGTTTTCGGCATTTGCGCGTTGATATTGTTGCCGATCAGGTGGTTTAACCTTTTATTTTCTCGGTGTGCGTGCGATGAATAATCATGGTACGCGCGCTTTTATCTTTTGTATTTTATTTTGTTGCTCTGGCCTTTGTGGGGCTGTGCTTGCTGGGTTATGTCCGTGCAGAGATGGCATTGCTTTGCGGCATTGTGCTGGCCTTTGTGCGCGGCGATGTTTTTGGTGCGCGGGGGCAAAAGGTTGCTAAGCACTGTTTGGCGCTGAGCATTGTAGGCATGGGGGCGGGGATGCAAGTGCGCTCTGTATTGGATGCGGGCGTGATGGCAACTGCGCTGAGCGCACTTGGGATTGTGTTTGTTTTATGTGTTGGCACGATGCTTGCGCGCGCGTTTAAGATTCGCGGGGCATTATCGCATTTGATTTGCGTGGGGACTGCTATTTGCGGGGGCAGTGCGATTGCCGCCGCGGCGCCAGTGATGCGCGCTTCGCAAAGTGAGGTGAGCGTGGCACTGGGCGTTGTGTTTATTTTAAATGCGGTGGCGCTGTTTGTGTTTCCTGTTATTGGGTATGCGCTGGGGCTTGGTCAGGCGGAATTTGGTTTGTGGGCGGCGATGGCTATCCATGATACCAGCTCTGTGGTCGGTGCGGGGCTGTCTTATGGGGCTGAAGCCTTAGAGGTCGCGACGACGACAAAGCTTGTGCGGGCGCTTTGGATTGTGCCGCTTGTGTTGGTGATGCCGTTTATCTGGAAAGATGCGCGCGATCAGCGCGGCGCAGGTAAGGGCGCAGCGACAGTGAAAGTGCCATGGTTTATTACCGGATTTATTTTGGCGGTTATCGCGGTGAGCATTTTTCCCGCTCTTCAATCGGGCGGCGCAGTTGTGGCGCATTACGCCAAAAATGTATTGGTTGTGAGCTTATTTTTAATCGGGGCAGGCTTGAGTAAAACGGCCTTAAT
>CEUZ01173363.1_pt1 | contig 13608 bp, 13 predicted proteins | sample 361511 | NCBI WGS metagenome assembly CEUZ01 (sample SAMEA2622822, study PRJEB7988) | marine metagenome | biome: marine biome (ENVO:00000447); feature: surface water layer (ENVO:00002042); material: "saline water (ENVO:00002010), including plankton (ENVO:xxxxxxxx)" | depth 5 m
AGATCAAAATGGTTTAAGGCAGTTGAAAAAGAATGTAAAAATGTAAAAGAGAATGTTGGTTTACTTGATATGACTGCATTTGCAAAATGTAGAATAAAAGGTCCAAAAGCTGAAGAATTTTTAGATAACTTAGTAGCAAATAAATTGCCAAAAAAAATTGGTAGAGTAAATCTTTGCCACGCTTTAAATACAAAGGGTGGCGTTCATTCAGAATTTACCATTTTAAAAGAGGCAGAAGATAGTTTTTATTTAGTATCAGCTGGTGCGTATCAAAGATTAGATCATGACTGGATTAATAAATGGATGCCGAAAGATGGAAGTGTAATTTTTGAAAATCTGACTAATAGCACCGGTGTTTTAGTTGTTGCGGGGCCAAAATCGAGAGAACTTATGCAAAGAGTATCTAAAGACGATTTTTCAAATGATAATTTTAAATGGCTAAGTGCAAAAAATATTGATGTTGGATATGCTCCAGTTAATGCTATGAGAGTGAATTTTGTTGGAGAACTTGGATGGGAATTACACCATCCTATTGAGTATCAAAATCACATTTTTGATAAATTAATTGAGGCTGGAAAAGATTTAGGACTTAAACCATTTGGTATTAGAGCTATGAATAGTTTAAGAGTAGAAAAATCATATAAATTAGTTGGGACAGAATTATCAATAGAATATGCACCTTACGAAAGTGGCCTAGATAGATTTATACATCCTAATAAGGGAAGTTTTATTGGGTTAGAGGCTTTAAATAAGTGGAGAGAGAAAGGTTTTAACAATAAACTTGTTACAATGGAAGTTCATAACGTGACAGATGCTGATGTATTAGGAAACAATCCTATTTATGAAAATGGATCAGTGATTGGTAGAGCAACTGGAGGTGATTATGGTTTTAGACTTGGTAAGTCAATAGCATTAGGAATGGTAAAACCTGAATTCGCAAAAATTGGTCAAAAACTAAAAATTGATATATTAGGCAAAATGCATGAGGCAACAATTTTAGAAGAAAGTCCTTATGACTCAGAAAACAAATTGTTAAGAGCATAATGAAAATTTTAGTAGCAGTTAAAAGAGTTATTGATTACAATGTTCAAGTAAGAGTTAAAGAGGATGGAAGTGGCGTGGTTACAGATAACGTTAAGATGTCAACTAATCCTCCTGATGATAATGCGATAGAAGAAGCTGTCAAAATAAAAGAGTCTGGAAAAGCAAAAGAGATTGTTGCTATCACTGTTGGAGAAGAAAAATCGCAAGAAACTGTTCGTAAGGCTTTAGCAGTAGGTGCAGATAGAGGAATTTTAGTTAAAACTAACGGTACAATAGAGCCACTAGCTGTAGCAAAAATACTTCAAAAAATTGTTGAAAAAGAAAAACCTGATTTAGTTTTTATGGGTAAACAAGCAATAGATGATGATTGTAATCAAACAGGCCAAATGTTAGCTGCATTGTTGAATTGGCCTCAAGCAACTTTTGCCTCAAAAATAGAGGTCAATGATAAAACATTACAAGTGACAAGAGAGGTAGACGAAGGGTTAGAGACTATAGAAGTCAACATACCCTCAATAATTACATGTGATTTAAGGCTAAATGAGCCTAGATACGCATCTTTACCAAATATTATGAAGGCTAAGAAAAAGCCATTAGATCAAATAGATGCTACAGAATTAGGCATTGATACTAATCCAAGAATCCAGCAAATTAAGGTAGAAGAACCACCTAAAAGAAAAGCTGGCATAAAAGTAAACAGTGTTGAGGAATTGGTTCAGAAACTAAAAAATGAGGCAAAGGTAATATAATGACAGTACTATTAATTGCGGAGCATAATAACAAAGAAGTTAAACCATTCACTTATAATGCTATTTCTGCTGCATCTCAAATTAACCAAGATTTACACGTATTAGTTATTGGTTATCAGTGTGATCCTGTTGTAAAATCAATCTCTGAAGTACCAAATGTAAAAAAAGTTTTACATATCGATAATGAAATCTATGAAAATTATTTAGCAGAAAATTTTACTCCGGTAATTATAAAACATTCCGAAAATTATTCTCATATAGTTTGTTCAGCAAACACATTTGGGAAAAATTTAATGCCAAGAGTTGCTGCATTACTAGATACATCTCAGATAAGTGATATTATAAAAGTTATTTCTGAAGATACTTTCTTAAGACCTATTTACGCTGGTAATGCATTTGCTACAGTTAAAAGCACAGACAAAAAAAAATGTGTTACAATTAGACCTACTTCTTTTGATCCAGCCCCAACTACGGGTGGAAAAGCTGAAATTGTTAAAGGTGAAAATTCAGATCCGACAAATTTTACAAAATTTCTAAAAAAAGAAGAAGTAAAATCAGACAGACCTGAACTTGGAACTGCTAGAATAGTAATTTCTGGTGGAAGAGGTATGCAAAGTGGAGATAACTTTAAATTAATAACTGCACTAGCTGACAAACTTAATGCAGCGATTGGAGCTTCTAGAGCTGCTGTGGATGCAGGTTATATAACAAATGATCATCAAGTTGGTCAAACAGGAAAAGTTGTAGTGCCAGACTTATATATTGCAGTAGGTATTTCTGGAGCAATCCAGCACCTTGCAGGCATGAAAGAAAGTAAAATAATTGTTGCTATTAATAAAGATGGTGAAGCACCCATATTTAGCGTTGCTGACTATGGTTTAGAGGCAGATTTGTTTGATGCACTCCCTAAATTTTTAGAGGAATTGAACAAATTAAACACTATACAAAAATAACAAATACTATAAAAATTAAATATATGTCCAGAGAAGTGATGGAATACGATGTGGTAATCGTCGGAGGTGGTCCTTCAGGACTCTCAACTGCAATTAAATTAAAGCAATTGAGCCCTGATTTAAATGTATGTCTTCTTGAAAAAGCATCAGAAATTGGAGCACACATATTGTCAGGCAATGTGTTTGAAACAAAAGCATTAGACGAGTTATTACCTAATTGGAAAGAGCTTAATTCACCAGTAAAATTAAAAGTTACGAAAGAAAAATTTTTATTTTTAAGTGAAAAAAAATCACTAAGTTGGCCAACTTGGCTTTTACCTAAAGTACAACAAAATCATAAAAATTATATAATTAGTCTTGCTAATTTATGTAGATGGCTTGCAGAGCAGGCAGAAGCTTTAGGAGTCGAAATTTTTCCTGGTTTTCCAGCAAGCGAAATATTATTTAATGATGATGGATCTGTAAAAGGAATAGCTACTCAAGATATGGGTCTCGACAAAGATGGAAACAAAAAAGATAGTTTTGAGTCAGGAATGGAACTTCACGCAAAGGTAACTGTATTCGCAGAAGGCTGTAGAGGTCATTTAGGTAAACAATTAATTAAAAAATTCGAATTAGATAAAGGGAAAAATCCTCAACAATATGGAATTGGTTTTAAAGAAATTTGGGAAATAGATGAAAAAAATCATCAAGAGGGATTAGTTATGCATACTGCTGGATGGCCTTTAGACAATAAAACCTACGGAGGGAGTTTTGTATATCACGCAGAAAATAAACAAATTTTTCTTGGCTACGTCATCGGACTAGATTATCAAAATCCTTTTTTATCACCATTTGATGAATTTCAAAGATTTAAAACTCATCCAGCAATAAAATCTATAATTAAAGGTGGTAAAAGAATTTCTTATGGAGCTAGAGCGTTAATTGAAGGTGGTCTTCAAAGTCTACCACAGATGTATATGCCAGGAGCATTATTAGTTGGTTGTGATGCTGGGACTTTGAACATGCCAAAAATTAAAGGATCTCATACAGCAATGAAAAGTGGAATGATTGCGGCTGAAACAATATTTGAGCATGTTAAAGAAAATAAAAATCTTTCAATATATGAGAAGAAATTTAAAGATAGCTGGGTATATGAAGAACTTTATGCTGCTAGAAATGTAAAACCAAGTTTTAGCTGGGGTTTGATTTTAGGAATAATATTTACTGGAATAGATCAAATTTTATTTAGAGGAAAACTGCCTTTTACTTTAAAACATAAGCATGCGGATCACGAAACTTTAAAACCAGCAAAAGAAATGAAAAAAATTGAATATCCAAAACCAGATAACATTATTACGTTTGATAAAACAAGCTCAGTATATCTTACTGGCACTAATCATACCGAAAATCAACCAGTGCATTTGAAACTAAAGGATATTAATTTACCAATCAATTATACACTCGATAAATATGATGAACCTGCTCAAAGATATTGTCCAGTTGGAGTCTATGAAGTTCAATTTGAAAATGATGTAAAAAAGTTTGTTATTAATTCTCAAAACTGTATCCATTGTAAAACTTGCGATATCAAAGAACCGTCACAAAATATAACTTGGGTAACTCCCGAAGGTGGAGGTGGACCAAAGTATGGAAATATGTAATTAAGATAAGTCTATAGCGTATTTTTTTAATTTTTCAATTGGTACAAGTTTTAATGTTTTCTCGTGAGTTCTCTTTAAATAAATTGAACACCCTTTGTCTGCTTCAATAGCTTTTGCAACCCATCCAGCACATACACACCAATTATCCCCATCTTTCAATCCTGGAAAACCAAATTCTGGATGAGGTGTGATTAAATCATTACCAGCCTGCTTACACCACTCAAGAAATTCATTGTTTACTTTAACACAAACAGTATGAAGCCCATGATCATTTTCATCAGTATTACAACATCCGTCTCTAAACCAACCAGTTAGAGGATCCTTAGAGCACTCCTCAAGGTCTTCACCTAGTACGTTTTTTTGCTTTTCACTCATTAAATTTTTGTCGGATTTGGTTGACCTTTATAAACTTTTTTTGGGTCAAATTTTTTTTTCTTTTCTTTAAATTTCATCTCAATTTTTCGCCCGTTATCAATTTTTCCTAGAGGGATCGATCTATAAAAACAAGATCTATAACCAACGTGGCAACTAGATCCTTTGCCAATATCTACAGTTAACCAAATAGAATCTTGATCATCATCTATCCTTATTTCTTTTACTTTTTGAACAAATCCACTAGTTTTACCTTTATGCCAAATTTGGTTTCTTGATCTACTCCAGTAATGAGCTTCTTTACTTTCGATAGTGAGTTTTAGCGCTTCAACATTCATATATCCATGCATCAAAATTTCTTTTGTTTTAGCGCAAGTTGTTGTGACTGGAATTAGACCGTTATTATCAAATTTCGGTGATAATAGCTTACCTTCTTCTATTTCTTCAATATTTTCTCTTTTTTTAAACATAAAAGCTGACATTTTGTAACATATCTGTAGAGATAATAAATATTTTAAAAATATGCATTTATATATATAAGAGCTCCGATGAAATTAGTTAAAAACGAAAATAACAAAGTTTTAGATAAGCAGGTATCTGACAAAGAAGCCGAAGAAGCTTTTGTAAAGATATTAAAATGGATAGGCGAAGATCCGTCAAGAGAAGGTCTAATTGAAACACCTAAAAGAGTTATAAAGGCATTCAAAGAGTATTTTAAAGGGTATAATGAAGATCCAAAAAAAATCTTAGATAAGACATTTGGAGATGTAAATGGTTATGATGACATGGTAATACAAAAAAATATATCTGTACAAAGCCATTGCGAACATCATATGGCTCCAATTATAGGTATAGCCCATGTTGCATACATACCAAATCAGAGAGTGGTAGGTTTAAGTAAATTAGCAAGAGTTGTCGAAGTATTCTCTAAAAGATTACAAACTCAAGAGAGATTAACAATGCAGATTGCTGAAACTTTGATGGAATCATTAGATGCAAAAGGCGTTGCTGTATCAATTGATTCAACTCATCAGTGTATGACTATGAGAGGTATTAAAAAAGAGCAGGCAACTACGGTGACTAATTACTATTTAGGCAAATTCAAGGAAGATTTAAGTTACCAAAACAGGTATTTAAGATTTATAAGTAAGTAAAACTTATAATTTTAAAAATGTCAGAAAAATTTAAAGCGCTAGTTATTAATCAAGAAGGTGATAAATTTAATCGAGAAATCAAGAACATAGATAAAAGTTTTTTAAAACATGGAGATGTTTTAGTAAAAGTAGATTATTCATCCCTAAATTATAAAGATGCTCTTATTTTGAAAAATGGAGCGAGACTAGTCAAAGAATTTCCACATATACCTGGAATAGATTTTTCAGGTACAGTTGTTGAAAGTCAAAACAAAAATTTTAAACCAAATGATGAAATAATTTTAACTGGATGGCGAGTTGGTGAAATTTATTTTGGAGGATACTCACAATTTGCAAAAGTAAATGGTGATTTTTTAGTAAAAAAACCAAAGTCAATAACCTCAAGACAAGCGATGGTTCTTGGCACAGCAGGATTAACAGCATTACAATGTGCATTTACCACAAAACAAACAAGAGAGATTTTATTACTAGGAGATAAAGTTAATGATGTTTTGGTAACAGGAGCCTCAGGAGGAGTAGGGAGTATCGCTGTGATGATTTTAAATAAACTTGGATGCAATGTTACAGCAGCCACAGGTAAAGAAAAAAATAAAGAATACCTAAAAACTATTGGCGCTAAAAATGTAATAAATTCAAGTGATTTAGACAAAGAAGCAAGGCCGTTAGATAAGGGTGTATGGGATGGAGCAGTTGATACTGTAGGAGGAAATATTTTGGCTAATGTTCTTTCTCAAGTTAAAGAAAGTGGTATAGTTGCAGCTTGCGGTAATGCATCTAGTATAAAACTTAATACAACAGTGATGCCATTTATTATTAGAGGCGTAAAACTTTGGGGTATCAATTCTGTAAATGCTTCAATTAAAAGAAGAGATTTTTTGTGGGGTGAAGCTTCAAAGCTTGTAGATTTTGAAGTATTAGAAAAATCCATCAAAGAAATAAACTTAGATGATTTAATAAATGTTTACCCTCAAATGTTAGAGGGAAAGACCTCAGGAAGATATATAGTTAATTTGAATAAATAATGGATTGGGATAAACTAAAAATTTTTCATGCTGTAGCAGAAGCTGGAAGTTTTACAAGTGCAACAGTAATCTTGAATTTAAGTCAATCTGCTATAAGTAGACAAATACAATCTTTAGAAGATGATTTAAATGTTAAACTATTTGAGAGACATGCTAGAGGCCTTACTTTAACAGAAAATGGTGAGTATGTTTATAAAACAGCCCATGAGGTCATAAGTAAACTTAAAGAAGTAGAAACATCACTAGGAGATAAAAAAAACAAACCAACAGGAAAGATTACAATTACTACTGTCAGAAGCTTTGGGACACACTGGCTCACACCAAGAATCAGAGAATTTATGCAGTTACATCCAGAGATGGAAGTAGAATTGATATTTGATGATAAAGAACTTGATTTAAGCACAAGGCAAGCCGACATTGGAATTTTTATGAGAAGACCTAAACAATTAAACTATATTCAAAAAAAATTAATAGACATCAATTATCACATTTATGGATCCAATTCATATTTAGAGAGAAATGGAATGCCAAAATCTGTTAATGACTTAAACAAACATAGATTTATTTCTTTCGGAAAAGGTACACCATCACCTGTTTATAATCCTGATTGGGCATTAAAAATTGGAATGAAAGATAATAAAAAAAGAAAATCAATTATGAAAGTTAATAGTGTAATGGGTCTTTTGCTAGCAGTAGAGAGTGGCGTAGGTCTTGCAGCCTTACCAGACTATCTCGTTTTCCAATCAAAAAATTTAATTAAGGTTTTACCTAAAGTTGAGGGACCTATTACAGAGGCACACTTTGTATATCCCCAGTCACTGAAGAATGTAGCAAGAGTTCAAGCATTCAGAAATTTTCTATACAGTAAGATATCAGAGTGGCGGTTTTAGCCATTTTTTAGCTGCGACAATCGGTGCGATTGATAATCAATATCAGTGAGAATAATTCTCATTCTCATTATATATAATAAATAGGAGAACTATAAATGAAAAAAATAGGAATAATAACGATATTAATTTCTTTTATTTCCGTTTCAACTTCTGTTTTTGCTGATGGTCACGGCATGGAGGTCAATGTTTTTAATGCCAGACATTACAAAGCAGATAATGAAATTTATTCAAAGTTTGAAGCAAAAACTGGAATTAAAGTAAATTTAATTAATGGAAAAGCAAAGGCTTTAGAAAAAAGAATGATTGAAGAGGGAGCGGACTCGTCTGCTGATCTTTATATCACAGCTGATGCTGGAAGATGTGGAGCATTCAAAGCAAAAGGAATGTCCCAAGGAGGATTAACTTCTTCTGCAATTAAAGCAGCAGTACCATCTAACTTTAGAACATCTCACTGGGTAGGAATAGCTAAAAGAGCAAGAATAGTTTATTACGCTCCAGAAAGAGTAAGTGGTGCTGAATTAGCTGGACTTACTTATGAAAGTTTAGCCGATCCAAAATGGAAAGGTAGATTGGTAATAAGAAAATCTAGTAACATTTACAATCAGTCATTGGTTGCTTCATTAGTAAAAAATAATGGTAAAGCTGCCGCTGCTGAATGGGCAAAAGGTGTTGTTGCAAACATGGCAAGAGCTCCAAAAGGTAATGATAGAGCACAAATCATGGCTGTAGCTGCTGGAGAAGCAGATATAGCTGTTGCTAATACTTATTACTTAGCATTAATGTTATCAGGAAAAAAAGGTCCTGAGCAACAAGCGGCTGCTAAAAAAGTTAAAGCTTTTTTCCCTAATCAAAATGATAGAGGAACACACATGAATATTAGTTGTGCTCTTTTAGTCAAAGGTGCTCCAAACAAAGCAAATGCAATTAAACTTGTAGAATTCTTATTAACAAAAGAATCTCAAGAGCATTTTGTGAATAATACGTTTGAGTTTCCAATGATACCTGGTGTTTCAGCAAACCCATTAGTTGTAAACAATATTGGTTTAGATTTTAAACAAGATCTTAAAACTAAAGTTTCTAGCTATGGTGCAAAACAAGCGGATGCACTTGAAGTAATGTTAGCTGCAGGATGGAAATAGTCGCTAATGGTTACTAAAAAGTTTGAATGGAATTTACTTGACGTTGATTTAAATAAATCTTCTGTAGGATGCGATCCGTGTGTTACAGAGTGTAAAAAGATCAATGACAAGATAAATAATAGAAAATTGTCCGATATCAAAAATGAAGAGGTTGCACATATCCTAAACATTTTTGAAACTAAGACTTAATTTTCTTCTAGTTGAAAGTGCTCATAATATAATAGTTTATTACCCACTATTATTTGTGGGCACTTGATGCTAAAAGTTAAATATGAATTATCAAAAATTTAACTTTTGGTATTTGAGCAGCTTGCTCATATCTCTAATTGTACTTATTCCAATATTGACGGTTTTCTTCAGTTTTTTTGAAAGTACTACAAATTTTCAAGAAATATTAAGAGAAACTTTTTTAACTGAATATATCATTAACTCTTTTATTTTATTATCAGGCGTCCTATTTTTAACTTTTGTTGTAGGAGTCGGCACAGCTTATTTAGTCTCATTTTATGATTTTCCTTTGGTAAACTTTTTTAAATGGTCTTTAATTTTATCATTTGCAGTACCACCTTATATTTATGCTTACTCTTTGGTTGCTTTTTTTGAAAATTATGGAACCGCTTTTACAATTTTGAAATATTTATTTGGCGAAGGCAATCATAATCAAATAATTCCTAAATTTGACGGTATGTTGGGTGCAATTTTATCCATATCATTCTCGTTGTTTGCATATGTTTATATTTTAGCTAGAGCAGCTTTTTTTTATCAATCTCAAAATTTAATTGAAATTGGAAAAAATTTAGGATTTTCAAGGATAAAATCGTTTTACTCAATTATTCTTCCTTCAGCTAGACCAGCTATAGTTGCTGGACTTTCTTTAGTAGCCATGGAAACACTTTCTGATTTTGGAGCAGTCTCGTTCTTTGGTATAAACACATTAACAACCGGCATATATAACTCTTGGATTGCTTTTGATGATTTAGCATTTGCTAATCAATTGTCATTTTATTTACTCATTTTTATTTTAGTCCTCTTTATTTTAGAAAATTACTCAAGAAAAAAAGCAAAATATCATATACCAGTGAAAGGCGGATTTAAGAAAAAGCAAAAAATAAGTTTAAATGGGTTCAAATCAATTATCTCATTTTCAATATGTTTTTTAGTTTTATTTTTAAGTTTTATCTTCCCTCTAAGTCAAATGTTATATTGGACAATTTTATTTCCTGAAAACTTTTATGATTTAGATATTTTACAGTTATTAATAAATACGATCTATTTAGTTTCACTCTCAAGTATAATTTTAATATTCTTCTCGTTTATCTCAAACTATGGAAATAGGGTATCAAAAAGTAAATTTTTAAACATAATAACTACTTTTTCAGTTTCTGGATACGCTATACCAGGCGTAATCTTGGCTGTTGCGTTTATTACTTTTATTGCTTGGATAGATAATAATACTAAAGATTTTTTTAATTTTTTTTCTATAAAAAAAACATTTATTGGATCAATTTTAGGTCTTGTTCTTGTTTATTTTATTAGATTTTATTCACTAGCTTGCAATGGTATAAAATCTGGATATGAAAAAATTAATAGATCTATAGATGAAAGCGCTTATTTAATAGGTTACTCAAAAATGAAAACGTTTTTAAACATTCATATACCTTATTTAAGAAATTCAGTTTTATTAATTTTTATTCTTATATCTTTAGAAATTATTCGTGAATTACCAATTACGCTTATCTTGCGCCCTTTCAATTTTGAAACTTTTGCAACAACTGCATTTATATATGCCTCAGAAGATCTACTTGAAGCAGCTGCAGTACCTGCATTATTTTTAATCATTATTGCAAGTTTTTTTATATTGCTTACATCAAAATATATTTTAAGGGAAAATAATGAGTAATTTTTTAGAAATTGAAAACGTAAATTTTCAGATTGGTGGAAATTTAAAAGTCTCCAATGTTAATTTTACAATTAAAAATGAAGGAGATATTGTTTGTCTTTTAGGACCATCAGGCATAGGCAAAACTACAATTCTTAGATCTATAGCAGGGCTTGAAAAAATCGAATCCGGCTTAATAAAACTTAAAGGTAAAATTTTATCTTCTGAAAACAAAAATATAGAACCTGAAAAAAGAAAAGTATCAATGTCTTTTCAAGAAAATAGCTTATTTCCACATTATACAATTAAAAAAAATATCGATTTAGGCACATTAAGGGCAGATAAAAACTCAAAAAAATCGGTTGATCCTCAAAGAATTATTAATTTATTAAACATTTCAAGTATTTTAGATAAGTACCCACACCAAATTAGTGCAGGTGAAGCTCAAAGAGCATCTTTAGCCAGATCTTTAGTGTCTCAACCTGAGTTACTTCTTTTAGATGAACCTTTATCAAATATAGATCAAAGCTTTAAAGAAGAAATCCAAATAAAATTAAAACAAATTTTAAAAGAATTAAAAATCACAACTATAATTGTGACACATGATTCTTATGAGGCATTTTACTTAGGAGATAAATGTGGAATTATCATAGATGGTAAACTTGCGCAATTTGACGATCCCTATAATGTTTACCACTTTCCCAAGTCTATAAAGGTTGTAAATTTTTTAAATAGGGGAATTTTATTGCCTGCTAAAGTTACAAGTCATTTTACTCTTGAAAACGAGGATTTAGGTCTTATTCAAGGAAATTTTATAAATGAATTCCCAATAGGAACTGATGTGAGATTTTTACTTCAACCAGAAGATTTGGAACACGACGATAAAAGCAATTTGCAGCTAAAAGTAGTAGATAAAAAATTTAGAGGTACAAACTTTATTTATACTCTCCAAACAGAAAGTAAAAAATTAATACCTATCTTCATTCATTCACATCATATTCACCAACATCAAGTAAATGATAAATTCGGAATAAAAAGACCAATTCATATAAAACATATTGTTTGCTTTTAATCAGCTAATATTATAATTTTATTTTTGGGGGTGTCGAAAGACTGAGAAAATACCCTAAGAACCTGTCCGGTAATTCAGAAAGGGAGAAAAATGAATAAAATAAATTTTTTAAATCAATCAACATCTTTAACCATTATTATAATAGTAAGCTTAATATTCTCATTAATTGGAATAGTTTATTCAAAAAAATATCAAACTATGAATGATTACCTTACTGCAAATAGAAGTATCGGTGTTATTTCATTAAGCTGTAGTTTGGTAGCCTCAGCTTTAGGTGCATGGATTTTGTTTGGCCCAGCATCTGCAGCAACTTGGGGAGGTATTGGAGCAGTAATTGGTTATGCACTAGGTACTGCTTTTCCAATGATTTTTTTAATTTTTCTAGGAAAAAAAATTAGAGATGAATTTCCCAAAGGCTCAACTTTGATTGAATTTTTAAGAAAAAAATTTAGTAAAACTTTATTTAAATTAATTTTATTACTGACAATATTTTATATGTTTATCTTTTTATGTGCTGAAGTTACTGCCGTTGCACTTCTAATAAACTATATTTCTGGAATTGAACTGTGGATTACTGCTTTTATTATCTTGATATGCACTTTAGTTTATACACTTTATGGTGGACTTAAAGTTTCAATATTTACTGACAATATTCAATTAGGTGTAATTTTGATTTTACTTTTCGTTTCATTTTTTTATATAAGCTCTTCTATTAGTACAGAATTTTCTTTTTCATTTATTAAGGAAAAAAACCCAAATTTATTAAGCTATAAGTATATTTCTAACTATACTGCTGGACTAACATTCTTTATTGCAGTCGCCGCAACAAACCTTTTTCATCAAGGAAATTGGCAAAGAGTTTATGCCGCAAAGAGCAATGCAGTTCTAAAAAAAAGTTTGATTACAGCATCAATACTAATAGTTCCAATTGTATTTTTTATGGGTTTTTGTGGATTAGTTGCAATCTCCATCAATTCAAAAGTTGTTCCGGATTTAGGTTTTTTTTCATTATTATTTTTTGACCAAAAAGAATTTTTATCAATAGTTATAATTATCTTAGGCTTATCACTGACTATAAGCACAATTGATACTCTGTTTAACGCTATTTCAAGTTTAATAGTTGTAGATGGAAAAGCAACTTTTAATCTTAAAAACAAAATAGATTATTTTAAATTTTCAAAATATTTTATAATAGGCTTGTCGATAATTTCTTTTTTGATTGCTTCAAATGGATTTAGTGTTTTATACCTATTCCTTTTAGCAGACTTATTTTGCTGTGCATTTGTACTTACTGTTTTCTTTAGTTTTTATGCAAAAAATTTGAATGAAAAAACTGCTTATGCATCTATTATATTTGGTCTGATTTTTGGATTTCTTTTATTTCCCGCCCCTGATTTTTCAAAAAGCTTGTTGGTAGGAATTATATTTCCAATTGAAATATTTCCATATTTTATTTCTCAATCCTTATTATTCTTATCTTTTTTGATTGCTACATTTGCTCCCATATTGATTTGGAAGTTGAGATAATATTGAAATAATATAGAATTGACCATATAGCATGTTTAATTTCATTTTACCATTTATAGCACTTATTCTTGTAGTTGTTTTTATACATGAATATGGACACTATTATTTTGCAAAAAAATATGGTGTTGGTGTAACAGATTTTTCAATAGGTTTTGGAAAAGAAA
>CEUZ01291599.1_pt1 | contig 13608 bp, 11 predicted proteins | sample 361511 | NCBI WGS metagenome assembly CEUZ01 (sample SAMEA2622822, study PRJEB7988) | marine metagenome | biome: marine biome (ENVO:00000447); feature: surface water layer (ENVO:00002042); material: "saline water (ENVO:00002010), including plankton (ENVO:xxxxxxxx)" | depth 5 m
TATTTATTTAATAAAAAATATATAAGTTTTTTTGTTATGTTTTGTATACACATATTTTCTTTTTTATTACTATTATATTCTTTATCGCTTGATGTTAGAGGCACAAAAAAAGTTTTATATCCTATATTAATAATTTTCAAATCTATTTTAAAAATTCTAAAATTAGTATATTTTTTGAAACCATTATTAGGTTTTCTATCTTCAAAAAAAATATTTAAACCTGAAAATATTGATCTTAAAAAAAGTTTTAATTACAAAAACAAAAAAAGGAAGGAGCCAACTATCGAAAAAAATATTAATATTGAAAAAGCAAAATTGAATACAAAGTTGGATAATAATTATACAAGCCAATATATAATGCCTCATTTGTCATTGTTGGAAGCTTCAACTGTAAAAAATAATTATCCAAAAGAAATGGAAAAGCAAAATGAAAAAAGTGCTATCAATCTTGAAAATATATTAAAGGAGTACGGAGTTTTAGGAAAAATAAGCAATTATAGAACTGGTCCAATAGTAACGTTATTTGAATTTCAACCTTCTGCAGGAGTAAAAACTAGCAAAGTTGTTGGTTTAGCTACTGATATAGCTAGATCAATGTCATCAATGTCTGCAAGAATATCCTCACAACCAGGAAAAAACTCGATTGGAATTGAAATACCCAATGAAAAAAGACAAGATGTATATTTGGGAGATTTAATTAATGATGATCAATTTAAACAGTCTAAAAAAGGACTAATTCTTGCTTTAGGAAAAAATATATCTGGAGAAAAAGTTTATACTGACTTGGAACGTATGCCGCATCTTTTAATAGCAGGAACTACTGGATCAGGAAAATCGGTGGGGATTAATTCTATGATTGTTAGTTTGTTATTTAGATATAAGCCAAGTGAATGTAAATTTATTATGATTGATCCTAAAATGCTAGAATTAAGTACATATGAAAATATCCCACATTTATTAACGCCTGTTGTTACTGATCCTAAAAAAGCTGTTTTTGCATTAAAATGGGTTGTTAGAGAAATGGAAAATAGATATCGAATAATGAATACTGCTGGAGTAAAAAATATTCAATCTTTCAATATTAAAATTTCTAGTTATTTATCAACTGGAAAAAAACTTTTTAGAGAAGTACAAACCGGTATTGACAAAAGCACAAGATTGCCAATAATAGAAAAGCAAGAAATGCCTTTGGAGCAGTTGCCTTTAATAGTTGTTATTATTGATGAAATGGCAGACTTAATGATGGTTGCAGGAAAAGAGGTTGAACATTCGATTCAAAGGTTAGCACAAATGGCAAGAGCCGCTGGCATTCATATTATTGCAGCCACTCAAAGACCTAGTGTTGATGTAATTACTGGAACGATTAAAGCAAATTTTCCTAGTAGAATTAGTTATAGAGTTGCTAGTAAATTTGACAGCAGGACCATACTTAATGAAATGGGTGCAGAACAATTGCTAGGAAGTGGAGATATGCTTTTTTTAGAAAATGGTGCAAATTTATTAAGACTACACGGAGGTTTTATTTCTGAAAAAGAAATAAATAAAGTGGTGAATTTTATTAATTCACAATCAACTAATGAAATTCAAAAAGATATAACAAACGAGTCTAATACAAATTTAAATGAGTTGAATTTTGATGAAGATGTTGGGAATATTGATGAATTATATAATCAAGCTGTGTCAGTAATAATTCAAAATCAGAAAGCTTCAACCAGCTTTCTACAGAGACATCTGCAGATTGGTTATAATAGGGCCGCTAGAATTATTGAACAAATGGAAAAGGAAGGAATAATTTCTGAAGCTAGCCATACTGGGAAAAGAAATGTTCTTAAAAAAAATATTTAATGCGAAAATTATAAAAATTTTCATAATAGTTTTTTGTCTATTAAAGCCCGTTAACAGTAAAGAAGTAAATTTATTAAATGATGCTTTAACATACTTAAACAATTTAAATGTATTTTCCTCATCATTTTTACAAATTCAAAACAATGAAGTTAGTGAGGGTTTATTTTATATAAAAGGAAAAAGAATAAGAATAGAATATAAAAAACCCAATGAACTTGTGTTTGTTTTAAAAAAAAATAAAGGTATGTATTACAATGTAGGTTTGCAAGAAGTACAATACTTCAATCCTGAGAAAACAATAGGTTGGTTTATAATTGATCTTTTTAATAATGAAAATTTTTTATCTGATTCAAAAACTAACAAAAAAAAGGGGCATTTCTACATATATAAAAAAGTAGAGTTTGATGAGGATTTATATAATATTAAAATATACTTTGAAGAAAAACCTTTTCATCTTAGAAAAATAGAAATTATAAGTGATTTAGAAATTATAACCTTTACACTTATAAATCCAAATTTTAATCCTACATTAGATGATAAAATTTTTAGTTTGGCAAATCCGCTACTAGGTTAATTATATTATTTTTAAATTTTGATTATTGGTTAGAACAATTTTTTTTTCAGGATCTACTAAAATAAGTTTTTTTCTCAATCTATATAAATGTGAATCTAAAGATTTACTATCAATAGAAGGTGATTGATTCAAAACACTTGTATTTAATATATTTTTTTTAACTTTAATGTTTTGAATAAGAAAATTCATAATTTTATATTCTATTTCTGTTAAATGAGACATTTTATTATTATTAATATTTACAAGAGTTCCATCATTTCTTAAAATTAGATTCCGAAAAGCATTTTTACTTTTCCCAAAAAAATTTAAAATGTATGATTCAAAATCTAAAAATTTAATTGGATAAGTGAAAAAATCAAAGTTATGATTAATAAGTTCTTTCTTATAATTTTTTGGAATAAAAAAAATAATTTCATCTGAAAAAGGGGGCTCACTCTTCTTAAGAGTTTTTTTTAAAAAATTTAAAGAAATATTCTGATCTATTAACAATAATTTTTTTTTATAGGTTGATACATTAATATCTGAAAAATTTTTATAATTAAATTTTATTTTTTTTGATTGATTGCAAAAATTAAAAAATAATGAATTTTGTATATTATTAAAACTAAACAAAAAAACTTCCATTTACCTATTTACCTTGCTCCAAAAAAACTTGTTCCGATTCTTATATGTGTTGCTCCACAACTTAATGCAATCTTATAATCACCACTCATACCCATACTTAAATTCATTAAACTATTTTTAATCGCAATTTGTTTTAACATTAAAAAGTGTGGTTTTGGATCCTCATTAATTGGCGGTAAACACATAAGCCCAATAACATTTAACTTTAAATCTTGTTTACAATAATTAATAAATTCTGAAGAGTGACGAGGATCAATGCCTGATTTTTGTTGTTCATGTCCTGTATTAACTTGTATAAAAAAATATTTATTAAGGGCTTCTTGTGAGTTTTTGGAAAACTCATCTGCCAAACTACTGCGATCTAATGAATGAAAAAAGTCAAAAATTTTTAAAGCCTTTTTAACTTTATTTGTTTGAATTGGTCCAATCATGTGAAGTTTGATGTCGTTATAAGTTTCTTTTAACATTGCAAACTTCTCATTTGCTTCGCTAACTCGAATTTCTCCAAAATTTCTTAATCCAAAATCTAAGGCTTGTTTAATGTCATCCAAACCTCTTGTTTTAGATACAGAAATAATAGAAATATTCTTTTTTATAGCAGAATTATTGTATTTTTTACAAAAAAGCTTTATTTCATTATATTTTTTATTATAAAAAACCATATGTAAATGTTGCAAATTTACAACATATTTAAAAAAAATACACCAGAATAAAAAAAAATAAAGGATTTTTATAATTTTTTTATTAAAAAATACAAACGCGTAAATAAGTACGCGGTAATAATGATATCATTAATTACGAAGGAGTAATTATGAAAAAAGAACTACTCGTTGCTACAGCTTTAGCAACAACTCTAGGAGTAGCAGGTGTGGCGGAAGCTGCAAGTGCTTCTTTTTCTGGTCATCTAAGAAATGGTGTAAAAGGAAAAAGCCTAGATTCTACTAGTGATGACAGCTACGCTTCTGCGCAGCAAGCGTCATTTGCTGTTTCTGTTTCTGAAACTACTGACACTGGAATTAAAATTTCTGGTTCTTATGATTTATCAAATGAAAGTGATGGATCAACAGACCCAAGTGGTGTTACTTTAACTTTCACTGACGGAAGCAAATTAGATCTAATTGAAGCTGGAAGTGCTTATGGTTCGCATTTAGCAAGCGTTCCAGGTACTACAGGTGAAACTGGAATAACTAAAGATTCAAACAACCACGCGCCTACTGGCTTAACTTATGCTAGTGCTAACGATAATGTTGGATTTGAATGGCATTCAGCTGCTGATTTTGCAGGTGTTGAAGGTTTAAAAATGGGTGTTTCTGCATCTTTCGGTGACGATGGTGATGCTGGTACAACATCTACTGCTGAAAACTCTTATTCAGTTGGACTTTCTTATGTAACTTCTGCTGGTGATACTACTATCACAGTTGGTGGTGGATACATGAACGCTGATGACTCAAACTCATCTACATTAAATGATAAGGCTAATTCAACAGCTGTAGCTTTAAACGCTGCAACTGGTAACCTTACTGTTGGTGTTGGATATGCTGGTGGTGATTATGTTGCATCTAATGCTGCAAACTCAGGTTCTACAGCTGCTAACGCTGCTATGGAAATTGATGATGTTTCTGTAACTACTATGGGTGCAAAATACGTTTCTGGCGATATTACTTTTGCTGTTAACAGAGTTGATGGTGATGGTGATGATAAAGCTGTAGCCGCTACTGCTGACAGTTCTAATGACGGATATGAATCAACTAGCGCAAGTATATCTTATGCGGTTGTTTCTGGAGTTAGTGCTATTGTTGCATGGTCTGATGGAACTTCTACAAACGAAGGTACTCAGGTTAATGCTTCTAGCGGATCGTCTTGGTATGTTGGAGCTCTTATAAGCTTCTAAATTAATTTTAATGGTTAAAAAGCGGCTTTAATTAGCCGCTTTTTTTTTGTTTATTTTAAGAAATCTTTTGTTTATTTTAATCAATCTTTAGACTAGTTAGATTTGATGATATATAAATTTACACACTGTTTTTTAATCTCAACCTTAATCCTATCTTTGGCATCGTGCAATAGAGGTGAAAAAAAAGATACTTCAGAACTATATGCTAAAAGTCAAACGCGTGGAGCTATAATTGAAAGATCTGGAACTATTTTTAGAGATGAAGACACTATGTGGAAAGATGCGCAAAATAGAGTAGCAACCGGCGGTGGCATGTTAGGAAAAAAACCTGCGTCACTTTTAGATATAGGTGAAAAGAAAAATTCTGAAAAAAATTATTCTACAATTGGATTTCCTATTAATCCTTATTTATGGAAAGGAGCGCTTGAAACGATTTCTTTTATGCCGTTAGCCTCGGCGGATCCTTTTGCTGGAGTAATTATTACTGATTGGTATAATGGTGATGAAACACTTAATCAAAGATGTAAGTTAAATATATTTATTAAAGGTTTGGAACTTAAAACTAATAACCTTAAAGTAAATTCTTTTTGCCAAAATCTTTCACAAGATGGTAATTGGATAGATCAAAGCATTAATGAAGAAAATAATATTAAATTAGAAAATACTATACTTAACAAAGCAAAAAAATTAAGATTGTCACAAAGCTAATATAGTGTCTGAAAGATACAACCACAAAAAAGTTGAAGTTTTTTGGCAAAATCAATGGGCTGAAAAAAAAGTATTTGAAACCAAAAAAGATTCTAACAAAAAAAAATATTATGTGATGGAAATGTTTCCATATCCTTCGGGCAAAATACATATGGGACACATTCGAAATTATACTTTAGGAGATGTTGTTGCTAGATATAAAAAAATGCAAGGCTACAATGTTCTTCATCCGATGGGTTGGGATGCTTTTGGTCTTCCCGCTGAAAATGCAGCGATTACAGAAAAGAAAAATCCAGCTGATTGGACTTATTCAAATATTAAAGTTATGCGAAAACAACTACAAACTATGGGGCTTTCAATTGATTGGAAAAGAGAAATAGCCACATGTCATCCAGAATACTACAAACACGAACAGTTTTTTTTCATAGATTTGTTTAATAAAGGATTAGCATACAAAAAAAATTCATTGGTTAATTGGGATCCAATAGATCAAACTGTTTTAGCAAATGAACAAGTAATTGATGGCAAAGGTTGGAGGTCGGGGGCTGAGGTAGAACAAAAATATCTTTCTCAGTGGTTTTTAAAAACAAGTGCGTATTCAGAAGAATTATTAAATGATCTAGAGAAGCTTACAGATTGGCCAAACAAAGTTAAAATAATGCAATCAAATTGGATAGGCAAGTCAATTGGTCAAGAAATTAAGTTTAAAATAAGTGATTCTAACAATTTACAATCTAAACATATTGAGGTTTTTACTACCAGGCCAGATACTTTGTTTGGTGCATCTTTTTGTGCTTTGTCTGCTCAACACCCCTTAAGTATTGAGCTATCTAAAAAAAACAACGACTTAAAAAAATTTATTGATGAAAATCAAAAGAAGGATCCGGAAAAAGAAAAAAATGGTTTTGATACTTCAATAACTGTTGATCATCCTTTAATAGAAGGTAAAAAACTACCAGTTTTTGTAGCAAATTTTATTTTAATGGAATATGGCTCTGGAGCTGTCTTCGGTTGTCCTGCTCATGATCAAAGAGATTTGGATTTTGCGATAAAATATAATTTAGATGTTATTCCAGTCATCATTCCTCATGGAGCTAATAAAGATTCATTTAGAATAAAAAAAGAAGCTTTCGTCGATGATGGAATTTTATTTAATTCATCTTTTTTAAATGGATTAAATGTTGAGGATGCAAAAGAAAAAATATTTCAAAAATTAAAAGAAAAAAATTTAGTTAAAAAAAAGATTAACTATAAATTGAGAGATTGGGGTCTTTCTAGACAGAGATATTGGGGCTGCCCTATCCCAATGCTATATAGAGCTGATGGTGAGGTAGTACCTGTCGATAAAAAATCCTTACCTGTAAAATTGCCTGAAGTTAAGAATTTTGAAGGATCAGGAAATCCTCTTAAAAGTGCAAAAAATTGGCTTAACACAAAATGTCCTTTGACAGGCATGGACGCAGTAAGAGAAACAGACACGTTTGATACTTTTTTTGAATCTTCTTGGTATTTTTTAAGATATTGTAATCCTAGGAGTCAGGATGCTTTAATAAGAGATGAAATAAATTATTGGCTGCCAGTTGATCAATATATAGGTGGAATTGAGCATGCCATACTTCACTTACTATATTCACGATTTTTTGTTAAAGCTTTGCGTGATACAAAACACATATCTCTTGATGAACCTTTTAAAGGTTTATTCACACAAGGAATGGTAACACACAAAACTTATAAAAATATTAAAAATGAATGGATTGATCCTAATGAAATAATTTATGATGAGAATCAAAAAATTTACTTAGATAAAAATAGTGAAATTGTTAAAGCAGGAAAAATTGAAAAAATGAGTAAGTCAAAAAAGAATGTTGTAGATCCTTCTAAAATAATCGAAATGTATGGATCTGATACTGCTCGATGGTTTATGATTTCAGATAGTCCTCCTGATAGAGATCTAGAGTGGACTGATTCGGGCATTGGGGGTTCTTATAAATTTATAAATAAAATTTGGAGATTAGTGGATCAGGTTTTAAAAAGTACAGAATCTGAATTTACTAATGTTGATAATGAAAAGCTTAATAATCAGTTAGAAGTCACGATAAGTAATATAACAAAAAATATAGAAAGTTTTCATTTTAATAAGGCTGTTGCAAATGTATATGAGTTAGTTAATGCTTGTCAAAAAACTATTGATAAAAAATCTTCATCTAAAAAAAATTTAGTTATTTTTTTTAAAAAATTGTCACTTTTGATTCAGCCGTTTGTGCCTCATTTAAGTGAGGAAATATGGAAAGAATTGAAAGGCTCAAAAATGGCGATTGAACAAAGTTGGCCAGAAATTAGTAAGAATATTCAAGCTGATACTAGTAAAATAGCTATACAGATTAATGGCAAAACAAGAGCAATATTAGAATTAAAAAAAGGCTCAACCAAAGAAGATGTAGAAAAAGTTGCAATGAATGAAAAAAAAGTTCAAAAACATATTCAAGAAAAAAATATTAAAAGAGTAATTTTTGTTCCAGAAAAAATCATTAATATTGTAATATAAAAATCATGAAAAAAATTTACATTATTTTATTATTTTTCATCTTAACTAATTGTGGTGGCTTTGAATTTGTTCTTAAAACAAATTCGGATAATTCAATTAGAAATTTAACAAAAATTAATGTTACTGGTGATAATAGAAGTCAAGTTTATATTCTTGTGAGAAATATAATTAGTGACAATAAAGAAAATAATCCTAAATTTCGATTATTAATAAGCTCTGTAAAAGAAGAAGAGGCTACAGTAATTAAAAAAGATGCAACGGCATCTAAATTTGAAATCAAATATTCTATTAATTATGCGTTTTATAATTTAGAAAAAAACTGCAATATTTTTAAAAAAGAAATTGTAACGGTTAGTAATTATAATTCTAAATCTGCAGGCTATAGTTTTGGAACAGATTTTTCAGAAGAAGAATCAAACAAAAATAATATAAATAAAAACTTTGCAGAATTTATTTCATCATTAAATGAGCTCGACAATTTAGATTCTTGCCGAAACTAATCTAAAATGAAAATAAATTTCAATATGATTTTAGATAAGTTAAAAAAAACAAATAAAAATTTTTATCCAATATTATTCTATGGAAATGAGAGTGGGCTAATATCTGATCTTATTAACTCAATACATGATTGCTTAAAAGAGAGGCTTGAATTAGGAGAAATTAGATATTTTGACAATAAAACTGATAGCATTGATGTTTTAAAAGGCATGATTTTAGATCCATCTCTTTTGTCAAAATCAAATTTTGTGGTTGTAAAAAATCCTCAAAAAAACTTATTAAAAGAAATAGAAGGCTTTGTTTTTGGTGAAAATATTTTAATAATTAATGGTGAAAATATTCAAACTAAATCAGAAATTAAATCTGTTTTTGAAAAAAATGCAAATTTGATTGCGGTTCCTTGTTATCAGCTTGATAAAAATTTTATTAAAAAAACCATTGATGATTTTATAAATAATTACGAAATTCAGTTAGAAAAAGAGGCTTACTGGTTCTTAGTTGAAAATATAAATGATGACTATCTTTCACTAAAAAACGAACTAGAAAAAATACTAAACTACAATAAAAACTCCTTAACTTTGTCGGAAATACAAAAACTAATTGTTCAAAAAAACAATACTAACATAGATAGTTATTTTTTTTACTGTGTTGCCGGAAACTCAAAAGAAATTTTACATGAAATGAATCGTTCGATTAAATCAATAAGTGAAAGTTATGAAATACTAGCATCAATTAAAAGATTTATAAATATTTTATCAAACGCAATAGTTAATAAAGAAAAGTACTCGATAGACGTTCTTGCTAACATGTATTTACCAAAATATTTATTTAGAAAAAAAGAAATTTTTAAAGAATCTATAAATAAAAATGATATCAACAAAATATCACAAGCTAACAAAATGATTCAAAAAACAGAAAATCTTATTAGAATAAATTCAGATCAACATAAGGAGGTTTTGGAAAGGTTTTTATTAAATCTAGCGAAAACAATAAGTTAATTATTTTTTTAATCGTCTCATAATGTCATCTAGTTGGTCTAAGTTTGAGTAATAAAGTGTAATTGAACCAGATGATCCTTCTTCATTAAATTCAATAGAAGTTTTTAAACCAATTTTTTCAGAAAGCTCCTTTTCTAAATCAGTTATATTTGGATCATTTTGATTTTTTTTTATTTTTTTGTGGGTTTTTTTATATCTAGATGTGCTTTTTTCAACATCTCTTACGCTTAATTTTTTACTAATAATTTCTTTTGCTAACTCATATCCATTGGGAACCCCAATTAAAGTTCTAGCGTGCCCCATTGAAATTTTTTCTTCTTCAACTAGGTTTAGTATTCTTTCGTCTAGTTCTAATAAACGGACCATATTAGAAATATGGCTTCGACTCTTGTGTATAAGATTGGTAAGATTTTCAAAATTTGAACTATTATTATCTAAAAGCTTTTTGTAGGCTTTTGCTTCTTCAACAGGATTAAGATTTTCTCTTTGAATATTTTCGATAAGAGCTATTTGCATTACCTCGGTATTGGATATTGTTTTAACGATAATTGGTACTTCATGCAAACCCGCAATTTGAGCAGATCTCCATCTTCTTTCTCCAGCAACAATTTCAAATGTGTCATTGTCAAATCTTCTAACCAATATTGGTTGTAGCATTCCATTTGTTTTTATAGAGCTTGCGAGATCTTTAAGTTCTTCTTTTTTAAATTTTGTTCTTGGCTGTTCTTTATTTGGTTTTAATGATGAAATATTAACCACTTTATATTCTTTTGAATCTGTTGGTGTAGTATTTTTATTTGATAAAAGAGCAGACAATCCTCTTCCAAGTTTATTTTTTTCTTTGTTCATAAAAAAACCTTCACTGATTAAAAATAACCTCTTTAGCTAATTCTATATAAGCTTTTGATCCGAGACAAGCTGTGTCATAAATTAAAACTGGCTTTCCATGACTTGGCGCCTCAGACACCCTTACATTTCTTGGAATAATTGTTTTGTATACTTTGTTTTTAAAGTGCGATCTAACGTCTTTTTCGACTAATTCACTTAACAAGTTTCTTCTATCATACATAGTAAGAACAAGCCCCTCAATTTCAAGTTTATTATTAAAGTTTTCTTTAATAGAATTAATTGTCTGTGTTAGAGCGCTTAGTCCTTCCAAAGCAAAAAACTCACACTGTAGGGGAACAATCACGGAATTAGCTGCGACCAAACCATTAATAGTCAATAATCCCAAAGCTGGGGGGCAATCAATAAAAAAATAATCATAACCTTCTATTTGTTTTAGAATATTGTTTAGTCTGTTTTCTCTTTCATCTATATTTGCAAGCTCTATTTCAGATGCTGCAAGATCATTGGTTGCTGTTATAATATCTAAATTTGGTATTAAGGTTTTTTTTATAGAACTAGGATCTAAATTTCCATCAGAAAGAAGATTATAAAGATTTGGACTTCTATTTTTCTCGTCAATTCCCATTCCTGTGCTTGCATTTCCTTGAGGATCAGAATCTATTAATAAAACTTTTTTATTATTCGCTACCATTGCTGTTGCTAAGTTTATGGCAGTTGTTGTTTTTCCTACGCCCCCTTTTTGATTAGCAATTGCAATTATTTTATTCATAAAGTTTTTTTTAAATTTTTTATTACTATAACTTTTCCAGTTTTATCTGACTTACTTTGATGTATTTCATATGTAAAATCCCATTTTTTTTTAGCTACGCTTATTTCTTCATTAATTTTTTTCCCTTTTAATAAAACCAACACTGAATCTTTTTTTAGAAATTTTTGAGATAAGAAAAAGAGTTTATTTAAATTGGTTAAGGCTCTTGATACTAAATAATCAAATTTTTTATTTAATAAAGACTCTATTCTTTGATGATATATTCTTACTTTGATATTAAGTTCGGTGGATACTTTTTTAACAAAAACAATCTTTTTAAAATTTGAATCAATCAAACTTACATTAGTAAAATTATTAATTGCAAGAATCATGCCGGGAATACCCGCTCCAGTTCCTAAATCTAATATAGAGCTTTTCTTATTTTTAATAAATCTTTTAATTTGAATGCTGTCTAATATATGTCTATTCCAAGGATCAACCAGCGTTGACCGTCCCACTATATTTGTGTGAGCATTATAATCATAAATTGCCTTAAGATATTGTTCTATTTTTAATGACTGTTGTTTTGTAAAATTAAATGTTTTAAAAATTTTATTTTTTGTATTCAATTTAAAATGCTTTGGAGTTTTTGTTTCTTTTAACATGTCGTAAAAGTGCAATAACTGCAGCTGGGGTAACTCCTGAAATTCTTGAAGCGGCTCCCAATGTGGGTGGATTAATTTTTGATAACTTTTCTACTACTTCATTGGACAGACTTGCTATATTTTTATAATTAAGGTTTCGAGGCAATATTAATTTTTCATCTTTTTTGAAATCAATAATATCCTCTTTTTGTCTATTCAAATAGTTTTTGTATTTTGATTCAATTTCTAGTTGTTCTTTTGAAATATTGTTAAGATTAGATAGTTGCGGCCAAACCCTAGTTAACATATCAAAATTGATTTTATTAAAAGACAAAAGCTCAAAAGCCGAACGTTTTTTGCCATCATGCCTTACTTGAATATTATGTTTTGCTAATTGGTTGGGCGAGATAAATAAATTGTTTATTTTGTTAAAATCGTTTTTAATTTGTTTTATTTTTTTATAAAAAATATCTTGTCTTTTTTTAGAAACACAACCTAATTTAATTCCAAGAGGCGTAAGTCTTTGATCAGCATTATCTGCTCGTAACATTATTCTAAATTCAGCTCTAGAAGTAAACATTCTATAAGGTTCTTTAGTTCCTTTAGTAACTAAATCATCAACAAGAACTCCTATATAACCATCAGCTCTATCTAAAACGAAGCTAGACTGATCTTTTATTTTTAATGCTGCATTTAATCCAGCTATCAAACCTTGGGATGCGGCTTCTTCATAGCCTGTGGTGCCATTGATTTGTCCTGCAAAAAATAAATTAAAAATTTTTTTGGTTTCAAGTGTGTGAAATAATTCAGTAGGATGCACATAGTCGTATTCAATAGCATAACCAGGCCTAATGATTTTTGAATTTTCTAATCCAGGAATCGTTCTTACAAAAATATTTTGTATCTCTTCAGGAAGAGAGGTTGATATGCCGTTTGGATAAATAATTTTTGAATTTAATCCCTCGGGTTCTAAAAAAATTTGATGGCTATTTTTTTCTGAAAATTTGTTTATTTTATCTTCAATTGAAGGACAATATCTAGCGCCCATTGATTTAATTTGACCAGAATACATGGGTGATAAATGCAAATTATCTCTAATTATTGAATGAGTTTCCTTTGTTGTATGAGTAATAAAACACGGGATTTGCTTTGTTTGAATTTTTTTATTAATAAATGAAAAAGGAATGATATTTGCATCACCATTTTGTTTCTCTAACTCATTGAAATTTATAGATAATTTGTCTAATCTCGGTGGGGTTCCTGTTTTTAATCTACCAATTGAAAATTTTAATTTTTTAATTTTTTTTGCTAAATTAATCGAGGCTTTATCACCAATCCTACCTGCGGGAATAGATTTTTTTCCAATTCTGATCATTCCTTTTAAAAATGTTCCAGTTGTAAGAACCAGTGATTTACAATAAATTACCTCAGAATTTTCAAGCACAACTGCCTCAACTTTGTTACTTTTAATTTTTATATCTTCAACTGATCCCTCAATTATATGAAGGTTTTTTTCTTTTTTTAATATTTTTTGAATAGCAATTCTGTAAAGATCTCTATCTGCTTGGGCTCTAGGGCCTCTAACTGCCGGACCTCTGCTTAAATTTAATGTTCTATGCTGTATTCCTGACATGTCTATAGCTCTTCCCATAATCCCATCTAAAGCATCAATTTCTTTAACAAG
>CEUZ01287877.1_pt1 | contig 13604 bp, 13 predicted proteins | sample 361511 | NCBI WGS metagenome assembly CEUZ01 (sample SAMEA2622822, study PRJEB7988) | marine metagenome | biome: marine biome (ENVO:00000447); feature: surface water layer (ENVO:00002042); material: "saline water (ENVO:00002010), including plankton (ENVO:xxxxxxxx)" | depth 5 m
TAAGAAGAAAGTAGCTAAAAGAAAGACTAAGCGAAAAGCAGCTAAGAGAAAGACTAAGCGAAGAGCAAAAAAAGCTGCTAAGAAGACAACGAGAAGAAGAAGAAGAAGAAGATCTTAACTTTTTCACTCAAGTCTAAATTAAAAGCCCCAGAATTTGGGGCTTTTTTTTATTTTAAAAAAGATGTGTATGCAGGATTATTGCTTTCTTCATGATATTTATAACCAATATCATCTAAGAAAGAAATTAAATCATTCTCATTAAAATTTTCTGTACTACTAATTCCAATAAACACTCTTCCGTAAGCAGAACCATGATTCCTATAATGAAAAAGACTAATATCCCAACCCTTTTTCATTCTCTCAAGAAAATTTAGTAGAGCACCAGGTCTTTCAGGAAATTCAAATCTAAAAACTTTTTCATTTACCATCTCATTAGAACTACCGCCAATCATGTATCTTAGATGTAATTTTGCTACTTCATTATCAGTTAAATCTACATAACTATAGCCATCACTCTCAAGATTTTTTAATATTTCAATTTTATCAGTCTCTATATCCTCTGCCTTAATACCTACAAATATATTTGCATAATCTGATTTTGAATATCGATAGTTGAACTCACTAATACTTCTTTTTCCGATTAATTTACAGAAATTTTTAAAACTTCCAGATTCCTCAGGTATAGTTACAGCTAATAATATTTCTTTTCCTTCGCCAACTTCTGATCTTTCCGTGACATGTCTTAACCTATCAAAATTTAAGTTTGCCCCAGAATTAATTGTTACAATGTTCTTTCCTTGTATATTATTTTTATTTAAATATTTTTTCATACCTGCAATAGATAAAGCTCCTGCAGGTTCAGCTAATACTCTCGTTTCTTCATATATATCTTTTATAGCTGCACATGTTTCATCTATTGATACCAGAATAGTATCGTCAACGTATTTTTTTGATAGCCTAAATGTTTCCTCTCCAATTTTCTTTACTGCGCACCCATCAACAAATAAGCCAACTTGATCAAGTTGTACACGTTTATCTGCAGCAATTGCATCATGCAACGTTGGAGCATCTTCTGATTCAACAGCAATAACTTTAGCGCCTGGCATACGATGCTTTATATACGTGGCCATACCAGCAATTAAACCACCACCACCTACAGGAACGAAGAAAAGATCTATATCCTCTTCAAAACTATCAATAATTTCAAGGGCAACGGTACCTTGTCCTGCTATAACGTAGGGATCATCAAATGGGTGAATAAATACTCTATTTTGAGATTCTGAGAGCTCTAAAGCATATTCATAAGCTTCATCAAAAGAATCTCCATAAAGAACAACTTTAACGCCAAAATTCTTTACTGCTTGAACTTTTATACTAGGTGTTGTTACGGGCATAACAATAATTGCATCAATGCCAAGTCTTTGTGAAGCTAAAGCCACCCCTTGGGCATGATTACCAGCAGAAGCAGCAATGATGCCATTTTTTTTCTTTTCTTCTTCTAAGTTAGAAATTTTATTATATGAACCCCTACATTTGAAAGAAAAAATTGGCTGCAAATCCTCCCGCTTTAAGAAGATATTGTTCTTAAATTTATCTGATATCTTTTGTAATCTGGTTATTGGCGTTTTAACCGCAATATCATACACATTACTGTTTTCAATCTCTTTTATATAGTCTGTAGTCATAGTCGTCAATCTATGTATAGTATAGCTACTTTAATAAATTAATTGTTAGTTAATTTCACTCTATTAATTATTGATCCTAATCTTTCTATACTGCACTCTACAAGATCTCCATCTTTTAAAAATTCTTGCGGAGTCCTTGCAAAACCAACTCCGCTAGGTGTTCCTGTTGCTATAATATCTCCTGGTTCTAATTTTGTACTTCGAGAAATTGCTTCTATTTGCGTAGGTATATCAAAAATCTGATATTTTGTATTAGAATTTTGTTTCATTTCTCCATTTACGTAACACTTTATTTCTAAATCATGTGGGTTAGTAATTTCATCTTTACTAACTATGCATGGACCTATTGGGCATGAACCTTTAAGACTTTTCCCAAGAAAAAACTGCTTATGTCTTCTTTGGATATCACGCGCTGTAATATCATTTAAAATAGTATATCCATAAACATAATTATATGCTTCTTCCTTCTTTATTTTGTAACCCTCTTTACCAATTATAACAGCAAGCTCAGATTCCCAGTCAAGCTCGCATGTCACAGAAGAATCCAACGGAATATCTCCATAAGGATCATTCAGGCTATGTGTAGACTTTGTAAAAATTATTGGGTGTTTAGGTATTTTAATCTCTCGCTGAAAAGTAACTCCAGTTTCTTCTATGTGATCCTTATAATTTAGACCCATGCACATAATGTTTTGCTTTGGCTCCTGGATAGGTGACAACAGGTCTTTTTCAGCAATCTCAATTAAAGACAAATTATTATTACTAATAAACCCTTCAAGATCACTATTATCATAATTTTTACTTGAAAGAAATTTTTCCACAGTATGAAAATCACTTGGACATTTGTTATCCATCTTAGGAATATAATAAAGGCCCTTTTTCTTACCAATAGCCATAATTCTTTCTTGATTATATATAGATGTATATAACTTCATTCTTACTCCTTCTTAGCGATATGCTTTATATATTTTGGTTCTTCCTCTAAAATTATTTCAGCCTCAGAAGCAAAGAAATCATAAGAATTATCAGAATCATTTAAAAATACTTTAACTTCAATATTCCCAAAGATTTTAAAAGGTAATATAACCATATTCTTGTAAACATAGTGGTCATATTTTATTTCAAAGTCCTTTATTGTATATGAGCTCTCTTCAAAATTTTTAGAAAACTTCACTTGTTTAAAATAAAATTTACCAGATTGCGTCCAAAGCGTCTTTTCATCAGCATTATCCATTGTTTTCTTTATATAACCATTTTCAAAAAAAAATGACAAAGAATCATTACTTATTTGAATCGAAATATCTAAATTATTAAATTGTAATACACGAAAACTCATGGAATTACTTTAGAAAAGTAGTTATGTAGAAAATCATCAAAATTAGTAGTGTCGTCACTTTCAATATTTCTCTGTTTAGTAATTGAATCTTTGCATTCATTTTTTATTAAACTAATTAATTTCTTGTCAGTCTTGTACTCTTTAAAGTAGTTCTTGTGATTAGTAGATAATTCCATACTTAGCTCAAAAAAACTGTATTTTTCCTTAGACATTTTATCTAAAATTCTCTTAGACGGTAGTAAATCTTGATTTTGGATCTTTTGTCTCTGTAATAATAGACTATCTGTATAATTACTTGTATTAAGTGATGAATCAATATAATTTGCAACTATCTCAAGATCTTGGAAAATAAGTTCTAAAGCCTTAACAACATTATTTCTGTTGCCCTTACTATTAATCTTAAAATCTGTATCTCTACCAAAGTGCGCTACACCAAAAAGATTTTCCTGTATTAAACCATATTCTTCTTTGGTTATTTCTTCACTTCCACATATTAAGCAATATATTATTAGTAATTCTATAAAGTGTACTTGATCATGCTCAATCCCTATTGGGCTAAAAATATTATTATCTAAAGAACGAATCTCAATATACTTAACTCCATTTTCATTTAAAGATCTAATTGGATTTACATTATGTTTTGAAGAAGATTTTGGTCTAACACTACTATAATACTCATTCTCTATTTGTAAGATATAGGAATTAAGCTGTTTATAGTAACCATCCTTCAGTACACCAATTTTTCTATATTCTGATGATTCATTTGTAATTGCTCTCTTTAAACTTTCTATATAGTTTTCTATAGAATTATAATCAACCATAACCCCCATGTCTTTTTCCTTATTATTCTGATAACCAATATTTCCCATCCTTAAAGATGTCGCATAGTGCTCGTAGTACGTAAATTTATCAAATTCTTTTAAGTCTGTTCTCTTTCCATCTAAATATGACTTACATATTGCTGGCGAACACCCAAATAGATAAACAAGAACCCAGCCATGCCTTAATAAGTTTCTTAAAATTATAAAATAATTCTTAGATATGAAATCATCAATATTCTCTTTTGACTTCACTATTTCCCTATAAATTAACCAAAAATTTTCTGAAAAAGAGAAATTATAATGAATTCCAGATATTACCTGCATAATTCTCCCATACCTACTATCTAAACCTCTCCTATAGGTAGTCTTCATTCTTCCTAGATTTGATTCTCCGTAATAAGCTATTGGTATACTTTTTTCTCCATCAATTATACATGGCATACTTGATGCCCATAAAGATTCCTCTTTAATTCCTTCGTGCACGAAGCTATGTAGATTTTCTAGAAAAAAAATTGCATCTTTACCTGATTTACATGGTGGTGTCACCATCTCAATTAGGGCTTCAGAATAATCTGTTGTAATAAAACTGTTAGTTAATGAAGACCCAAGTCTTTGTGGATGTCTTTTGTGAGATATTTTTCCTTGTTTATCTACTCTCAAGGATTCTTTTTCAATACCAATATTAGATTCTTTGAGCTCTAATAAACAAGACTGACTTGATAAATTTTCACAAAACTTATCGATCATAATTTGCATTATTTTAATTTTTTATTAAGAATTGAAGTCAGGACCAATTAAAGTAAATTGCTTATTTAATCATCGTATGTTTCTGCTTCATTAATATCAGTACCCCATCTAGCAGCTATTTGCATTATCACAACAGCTAGAACAACAGCACCAATTGTCAACCAAGCCCACCCAGTCATACTCTATCTCCTAATCATTATTCTAGGTATATCATAACATGCTTTTTAGCCTTTTCCAGTCAAATAATGGTCCAGGGTCAGATTTCCTTTGAGGAGAAACATCCGAATGTCCAACAATTCTATCTTTAGAAATTTTAGGATAAAACTCTAATAGAGCATTAATAATTTTAGATAATTTTTCATATTGAATATCTTCATATACTATATCATCAAAACCTTCAAGCTCAATACCAATAGAATAATCATTACAATTTGGTATATTCTCAAAAGTTGATTTTCCTGCATGCCATGCACGTTTATTAAAACTCACAAATTGTATAATTTCTCCGGTACGTTTGATATATAAGTGAGAAGATACCTTAGTATTTCTTAAGTTATTAAGATAATCATTTTCCGATTTTTTTAATTTATTTAAGAAAAATTCTTCAACATAACTCCCCCCAAAAACAGACGGGGGTAAGCTTATACTGTGTATAATTATTAAACTAATTGATGAAGAATCTAGCCTATCATCATAATTTGGAGACAAAATTATTTTAGCTTCGTCAAGTAAATAGCTTTCTGGAATAATTTTCATAGATTCTTATTATGCAAAAAAAAGTCCTGACGCGCAGGACTTTTTTATACTAGTAGAATTATGCTTCCTTACATCATGCCACCCATTCCACCCATTCCACCCATTGCATCCATTCCAGGGCCAGGGCCATGGTCGTGCGGTTCATCATCTTTTGGAAGCTCAGCAACCATAGCTTCAGTAGTAATCATTAAAGCAGCAACTGAAGCAGCATTTTGTAGAGCTGATCTCGTAACTTTAGTAGGGTCTAAGATACCCATTTCAATCATATTTCCAAATTCACCAGTAGCAGCGTTATATCCCTCATTTGTATTTTTACTTTCTTGGACTTTTGTAAGTATTACCGAGGACTCATCTCCAGAGTTCTCCACAATCTGCCTTAATGGCTCTTCCATTGCCCTTTGTAAAATACTTATACCCATATCTTGATCAGGGTTCTCTCCTTTAATATTTTTAATAGCATCTTTAGCTCTAAGTAAAGCAGTACCTCCACCAGGAACAACACCTTCTTCAACTGCTGCTCTAGTAGCATGTAAAGCATCTTCAACTCTTGCTTTTTTCTCTTTCATTTCAACTTCAGTTGCAGCTCCCACTTTAATAACTGCTACGCCACCAGCTAATTTTGCCATTCTTTCTTGTAATTTCTCTTTGTCATAATCTGACGTTGCTTCTTCTATTTGTGCTTTTATTTGATCAACCCTACCTTTCAGCTGATCAGTACTTCCCGCTCCATCAATTATTGTAGTATTATCTTTCGATATAGTTATCTTTTTTGCAGTACCTAAATCTTCAAGAGAAGCTTTTTCTAAAGATAAGCCAACCTCGTCAGAAATAACTGTGCCGCCAGTTAAAATTGCAATATCTTGTAACATTGCTTTTCTTCGATCACCAAATCCAGGTGCTTTAACTGCAGAAACCTTAACAATTCCTCTTATCGTATTAACAACAAGTGTGGCTAAAGCTTCTCCTTCAACATCTTCAGCAACAATTAATAAAGGTTTGCTTGCCTTAGCAACTGCTTCAAGTAAAGGTAGCATTTCTCTTATATTAGCAATTTTCTTATCATGCAGAAGTATAAATGGGTCCTCTAAATCACAGGTCATATTATCTTGATTATTAGCAAAATATGGTGACAAGTAACCTCTGTCAAATTGCATACCTTCTACAGTTTCCAAATCATTTTCTAAAGAGTTTCCCTCTTCAACAGTAATAACACCTTCTTTCCCAACTTTGTCCATTGCTTCAGCAATAATGTCACCTACTTGAGAATCAGAGTTTGCCGATATTGTGCCTACTTGAGCAATTTCCTTGCTATCAGCACAGGGTTTAGAAATTTCTTTTAGTTTTTCAACCGCTACTAAAACAGCCTTATCAATTCCTCGTTTTAAATCCATTGGATTCATTCCTGCAGCAACTGACTTCATACCTTCTCTAACAATAGCTTGAGCTAAAACTGTAGCTGTTGTTGTTCCATCACCTGCTACATCTGAAGTTTGAGATGCAACTTCCTTTACCATCTGTGCTCCCATATTTTCATACTTATCTTTTAACTCTATTTCTTTTGCAACAGATACCCCATCTTTTGTTACAGTAGGTGCTCCAAATGATTTATCTAGAACAACATTTCTACCCTTAGGACCGAGTGTTGCTTTAACAGCATTAGCTAGTAAATTCACACCTCTTACCATTCTTTGACGAGCTTCGTCACCAAATTTAACTTCTTTTGCAGACATTTTTTTCCACCTTTTTATTTAAAATTTAAATAATTACTCAATTACAGCCATTACATCATCTTCACGCATAACTATAAGTTCATCAGAATCAAGCTTTACCTCAGTGCCAGAATATTTACCAAAAAGCACTATATCACCAACTTTCACGTCTAGAGGAGAAACTTCACCTTTATCATTAATCTTCCCTTTACCCACTGCTACTACCTCACCTTTAACTGGCTTCTCAGTAGCACTATCAGGAATAACTATACCTCCTGGAGATGTTTTTTCTTCTTCCATTCTTTTGATGACAACTCGGTCATGTAAAGGTCTCATTTTCATAAAAACTCCTGATTTAATTTATTTTAGCACTCTCAAATTTAGAGTGCTAATATTATGAGAAAATGATAAAAAGTCAAGATAATATTATTCAATCATCATGATCAATATAATCATGTTTTGATGGATTTTGCCTACTAGTCTTACCATAATTGTTTTCTCTAGATAAAATTTTTGCAATTATTAGGCTTCTTATAAACGGAAAAAACAAGCAAAATCCAAGGAAATCTGTGAAGAAACCTGGGATTAGCAAAAGAAATCCTCCAATAAAAAATAGAAAGGCAGAAATCATTTCTAAACCTAGTGATGCTCTATTATGGAATCTATCCCTAAAAGTAAAAAAACTAGACATACCAAAATACTTTAATGTTATACCCCCAATCAGAGCCGTCAGGAAAGTATATACAATCGTCATCAATGCCCCTATTTCCGAACCAATAATTACAAAAAGATAAATCTCTATAATTGGAAGCAGAATAAAAAAAAGGAAAAATAACCTCATTGCTATTTATTATACTGATGATTTTCAAACATTTTCTTTGTATTTAAAAAATTCTCTTCTGAAAAATTATTTATCCATGAATTAATCTCTGTCTTAGATATTTCATAAAAAGCATCAATAGACTCCTCTGAATCATTTAATGCATCTATGTAATTAAATTCTACACCACCAGCTTCAAAAAATTTCTCTCTAGACTGCATATTTATTTCCTCTAAAGTTTCAAGACAATCGCATATAAAACCTGGGCAACAAACATCTATCCTTTTTGTTCCTGACTCAACCAATTTCCCTATAAGATCATCAGTATAAGGTTTTAACCATTCCTGAAACCCAAATCTTGACTGGAAAGAAATATAATAATCATCTTCATGTAAATTTAATGATTCTGCAATCAACCTTCCTGTCTTAATGCAGTAGCAGTGGTAAGGATCTCCATTATGAAGATTTTTTAAAGGTAATCCGTGAAAAGAAAAAACTAATTTTTCACCCTTTCCATTTTTTTCCCAATACTTTTCTATACTAAATTTAAGTGCATCAATATATGATTCATTATCATGGTAACTACTAACAAATTTTGTGTCTGGTATATATCTACTTTTCTGAAACTCATATGCAACCTGATCAAAAACAGCTCCTGATGTTGTTGCTGAATATTGTGGAAATAAGGGTAAAATTAATATTTTACTAATATTTCTACTATTAAATTTTTTTAACGCACTGGATATAGAGGGCTTACCATAAGTCATTGCCATTTCAACAATAACATTATCAATAGGTGACTGGTTAAACTTTTCTTGCAATTTATTTTTTATCTTCTCTGTATATATATAAAGTGGTGATCCTTCAGTCATCCAAATTTTTTGATATAATTTTGCACTCCTTTTTGGACGTACATTAAGAATAATTAAATTTAGAATAAACCACCATATTATTCTTGGAATCTCAATGACTCTCTTATCTGATAGGAATTCTTTTAAGTATTTTCTTACATATTTAGCTGTAGGCTTCTCTGGAGTGCCTAAATTAACTAATAATATTCCTAATGGTCTAATATTTCCATGAATATAGCTTTCTTCTATTTTATTACTCATATAATTAGTTAATTAAAATTCTTTATGCGAAAATAGAGTTACCTAAAAAGTAATTTTAATCTATCTCTTAATGGGCTTTTTCTTGGAAAATGTGATTTTAGAAATTCCATTTGATCTGCTAGAACTGTCTTGCCTTGTAAATATATATATTCAGCATGAGTAGGCACAAAGGGTATAGCTATTAATTGCATATCCGACTGTTCAGGACTGCCTCCTGCCTTAGCATTATTACAACGCTTACAAGCGCTGACAACATTTGCCCATTGATCCGTTCCTCCTTTACTTAATGGAGTAACGTGATCTCTAGATAAATCTCTATGTGAAAAATGGTTACCACAGTAAAGACATAAATGTCCATCCCTCTTAAATAAAGTCTTATTTGTTAGTGGAGGAGTATAATCCTCACTTATTACCTTCCCCTTAGATGTCTTTCCATAGGTGGCAATAATTGAATTAATTTTAATCTTGGTTCTTAAATTAGTCTTAGCATTTACTCCACCACGTAAATCAAAAATATCGGTCCCGCAGGTAAAGGCTATTTGGCCGTTATAATAAAGTTTTGCAGCAGATTGATAGTTAATCCACTCAATTGGCATGCCAGAAACATTGGTTCTCAATATTTGTTGAGTAAATATATCCATAATTTAATTGTATAGCCCCTTCATTACTTTTAAGATATAAATCTATATGACATTTTTATTTATTTTAGTTATTACTATACACTAAAACAACAAAGTGAAAATACAAAACAAGCTGAAATGCCAAAAAGAATAGCAAATATAGCAATTAACACGCCAGTTTATAGCCTTTTTGACTATCAGATACCGTCTAATATGGATGTTAGAATAGGTAATAGGGTCAATGTAAAATTTCGTAATAGAGACATTGTTGGGGTAGTTTTTGATATCAAGGAAGAAAGTCTAGTAGACCATGTAAAGTTAAAAGAAATTAATAGCTTAGTTGATAATGCTCCAACTTTTTCCCCTGAATACCTGTCCTTAATTAGTTGGGTATCATTATACTATCACTATCCTATTGGGCAGACACTCCAAACTGCACTACCAAAATATATATCAGATGGAAAAGTAATATATGAAGAGGATAATTTTTCTGAAAGCTCTATAAAGCAAAACAAAATTTTTGATTATTCAGATGATCAAGAAAATGCTATTGGTAAAATAAGTAGTAACCTTGAAAAATTCAACTGCTTCGTTCTGGATGGAATAACAGGTAGCGGTAAGACCGAAGTATATAAAAATATATGTGAGAAGGTTTTAAAAAAAAATAAACAAGTTGCAATATTATCTCCAGAAATTAATCTAGTACCCCAACTTATTGATGATTTTATTAACATTTCTGAAGTTAGCCAATACCACTCTGGTCTAACGGAAAAAGAAAAATTCATAAACTGGTGTTCTATATATAAAGGCTATAAAAAGATAATTATAGGAACGAGGTCATCTATTTTTACGCCTTTCAATGACTTAGGTCTAATTATAATTGATGAAGAGCACGATGTTTCTTTTAAACAGCAGGAAGGTCTAAAATATAACGCTAGGGATGTAGCTATATATATAGCAAAAAATAAGAATATACCTATAATCTTAGGAAGCGCTACCCCATCTTTAGAAAGTATCAATAACATAAGAAAAAAAAGTTTTATTCATATTAGGATGAAAAATAGAGTTAGTAAATCAACCTTGCCTGACCTAAAAATCATAAATATGGATAATAAAAAAAATAAAACAATTTCTGATGAAATACTTTTAGAAATAGAAAATAGGCTTAAAAGGAATGAACAGAGTCTATTATTTCTAAATAGAAGAGGGTATAGCCCAGTTATAATGTGTAAAAATTGCTCTTGGATTCCTAGATCTAAGGATAATAAATTACCTATGACATATCATAAAAGTAAGAATCTGCTAATATGCCATCATAGTGCAAAATGTACTCCTTTCAAAAATATATGCCCAACTTGTGGTAATAAAGAATTTATAAATATTGGTGAAGGTACAGAAAAGATAGAAGAAATCATTAATTATAGTTTTCCTAATGCAAGAATTATTAGGATTGATAGTGATACTACAAGAAAGAAAGGTGAGTTAGAAAAGATTTTTAAGAAGGCCAGAAATAATGATTACGATATATTGATTGGTACACAAATGTTATCGAAAGGTCATAATTTTCCTAATGTGACTCTAGTAGCTATTCTTAACATTGATCAGAGACTTTTTAGTCCAAATATAAAAGCTATCGAACAACTAGCTCAACAGTTGATACAAGTTTCAGGTAGAGCAGGAAGGTATAATAAAAAAGGTAAAGTTTTTTTACAAACCTCATTGCCAGATAATGATAACTTAAAAAAACTTATTAAAGATGGCTACGAAAATTGGGCAAAAGACTTGTTAACATATAGAAAAAATCTAGAATTACCCCCACATAAGAATTTTAGTCTTTTTAAAGCAAAATCTAGAGACCGTATGCATGCGAATAAATTTCTAGAAAATGTTAAGGAAACTCTAATTAAATCAAAGAATATTGAGATTTTTGGCCCGATTCCATCTACATTCCCCAAAAAAAATAGCCTTTATAATATGCATCTAGTTGTTCAATCTAATTCTAAGAAAGATTTAAATTACGCTTTAAGAGATTGTATTAATAGAGTAAAAAATATAACCTATCTTAATAAAGTTAAATGGTCGATTGATATTGACCCGATAGACTATGATTGAGAACTGATGTGAAAGAACAAATTAAAAAATTAATAATTGAATCTCTTAAAAAAATTGATGATGTGCATGATTTAGATGAGGAGAAAATAGAAGTTAATAGTTCTAAAAATAAGGATCTGGGTGATTTTTCTACCAATATAGCTTTAAAATTGTCAAAACAACTAGATAAGAATCCAATTGAAATAGCAAAAGATATATTAAATAACATAAAAAAAGATACATGTATTAAAAAAATAGAAATAGCAAAACCTGGATTTATCAATTTCTTTACTTCAGAAAATATTAAATTTGAGATAATTAATACAATACTTAGTGAAAAAGATGAGTTTGGTAAAAATAATATAGGAAATAAAGAAAAAGTATTAGTAGAGTTTGTTTCAGCAAATCCAACTGGCCCTCTGCACGTTGGACATGGAAGAGGAGCCGCATATGGAGATTGTATATCCAACTTACTAAGTACGTCAGGTTATTCAGTTTCAAAAGAATATTATGTAAATGATGCAGGAAAACAAATTAATATCCTAGCTGTGTCTGTAATCCTTAGATATCATGAATTAATCGATAAAAATTTAAAATTTAGATTTTCTGGTTTATATGAGGGAGATTATATTTGGGATATATCTGCTTATATTCTTAATAAATATAATAATAAATTTTTTAAACCTCAATCTATAGAGAATAATGAAGAAATAGATGAATATATAAATGTCATAATGAATTCTTTAGGAGATAAATTTCAAGTTATTAAAAAAGAAAGTGTAGATTATATACTTAAAGATATTAAAAAAACATTAGAAGGATTTAACGTTAATTTTGATTCTTGGTTTTCAGAAAATAAAATTATTAGTGATCAGAGCCTAAAAAAAATAATTGATGTTTTATTAAATAAAGATTGTATAGAAGAAAAAGATGGCGCTATATGGTTTAAATCATCAAACTTTTTTGATGAAAAAGACAGAGTACTAGTAAAAGCAAATAAAGATCATACATACTTTCTTAGCGATATTGCTTACCACAGCAATAAAATTGAAAGGGGCTATAAACAAATAATAAATATATGGGGTGCTGACCACCATGGATACGTTGATAGAATGAAAGCCTCATTTAATATTCTTAGCAATAAAGATACACAGCTAAAAATATTATTAGTTCAGTTTGCTAATTTATACAGAGGTAAACAAAAAATCCCTATGTCTACTAGAGAAGGAAATTTTATAACACTAAAAGAATTATTTACCGAGGTTGGAGTTGATGCAGCTAGATTCTTTTATCTTATGAGAAAAACAGAGCAGCATTTAGATTTTGATATTGAATTAGCAAAATCAAAAAACAGTGAAAATCCTGTATATTATGTTCAATATGCGCATGCAAGAATATGTAGCATTTTTAAACAACTAGAAGAAAAATCAATAAACTACACACATAATGTAGATAACCTAAAATTGTTAAACAAGGAGGAAGAGGTTGATATTCTAAATAAGCTAAATAAGTACCCAGAAATAATTGAAACTGCAACTAGAAAGTTTGAACCTCACCTTTTAATAAACTATATAAGAGAATTATCACAGCTGTTCCATGCTTACTATAATAAATTTAAAATTTTAAACGAAGAAGAAAATATTAGAAACGCAAGATTATCCTTATTACTATCTATTAAACAAATTTTAAATAACTCATCAAAAATTATTGGCATTAAAATGCCAAATCAAATGTAAAGTATGACAAGAAAAACAAAAACTATACCACTCAGGATTTTTGCCTTTATAATAATTATCATATCTGGTTTTTATATATATGGAGAATATATTAATAATGACAAGAAAGATAAAAAGTCAATAAAATATTATTATAATAAAACAATAGAAACATTAAATATTTTTGATAAA
>CEUZ01048853.1_pt1 | contig 13592 bp, 14 predicted proteins | sample 361511 | NCBI WGS metagenome assembly CEUZ01 (sample SAMEA2622822, study PRJEB7988) | marine metagenome | biome: marine biome (ENVO:00000447); feature: surface water layer (ENVO:00002042); material: "saline water (ENVO:00002010), including plankton (ENVO:xxxxxxxx)" | depth 5 m
ATATATTGTCTAAAAGAATCTTTTTTAGAAATTTTTAATATTTTTTCTGTTTTGTTTGTATACCAGCCAATAAAATCAACACTGTCTTTAAATCTTACCCTAGTTGCTATAGGATTATTTGTTTCATTTTTATATTGTTCCCATGTTCCTTTTATTGCTTGTGAATAGCCTAATGAGCTTGATTTTCTTTTATATGGAATAACTTTAAAAAGTTTATGACGTGGTGGTTTCGCTAACCAATCAAAGTCCGACTCCATTTTAATAATTGCTAATTGTAAGCTAATAGGTGTACCCCATTTTCTTTCGGTTTTTTTTGCATGCTTATACCAAAGATATCTTTCTGAAAATATAGAGCAACCATCTGCCGTATTTTTTGGGATAGATGAGCAAGCAGAAATTAAAAAAAATATTAGTAATAATAATTTTTTCATTTATCTTTTCTTATTTTATCTTTCCATAGCCATGGGTATTCAAACTGCATATTCCAAATACCTAACTTATTTTTTTTTGCATATTCCTGATCATTTGCAAACTTTCCTTTTGAATAACGAGGCCAATCAAAAGCATAACCATTTCTTACCATAAAAACAGATAAACTTTCATCTTTTAAAAAACACTCACCTATTAACCTTTTGTATCTATCTTTATTTTTTTCAATTTTACAATTTAAAGAATTATTGCCTATTTTTTTCATTAATTTTTTTTTGGATATTTGGCCACAAAAGACTTTAATACTATCTTCAATACAGGTTTGTTTTTTTCCTTTATAATAACTTTCCGGTGCGTCGATACCACCAAAACGAATTCTTTGACCTTTAATCTTTATGGTGTCTCCATCTAAGACAGTAGCTTTACCTTCAATGATATTTTTCTCGTCACTATAAGAAAATGAAATGGAAAATATAAATATTATTATAAGGCTACTTAAAATCAGATTTAGCTTTTTCATTAAGCTCATCCATCGTTTTTCTGATCTCTTCATCTGAAATACTATGATTTTTTAAATCCTCTTTTAATTTTCTAAAAACATCATCGTCTCCAGCTTCAGCAAAATCTGCTTTGATAACAGACTGAATATACTCTTTTTCTTTATCATCAGAATAACCTAAAATTTTCGATGCCCATTCTCCTAAATATTTATTTTTTCTTGCAGTAATTTTGAATTGCAATTCCTCATCATGAGCAAACTTTTTTTCAAAACCTTTTTCTCTCTCATCAAATGAACTCATTTTTTCCTCAAATAGTTATAAATTTTTATTAACAAAATCGAAATTAATATTCCTATAATATTACCAAATATGTCTTCAAATTGAAATGATCTGTTTGGTATTATTAGATGGGATAGTTCTAAAATAAACGACAAAAAAATAAAATAAATTATAATATTTTTTTTATTAATATGGCTTATCAGGCCAAATAAAGTTAATGCTGCAAAGGCATAAACGTGGTTTGATGAAAAATAAAAGTCTGGGCTTATTTGTGGTTGTTTTTTAAAATTACCATATAATAAAAAACCTAATATACTTCCTGGATAAAGGTAAAATATTAAAAATACCAAGTTTATTAGATGGAAAAAAAATTTTGTTATTTGCATATAAATCTTATAAATAAAAATACGTAATGAGTCATTTAATATTAGTTAGACATGGACAGAGTGAATGGAATTTACAAAAAAGATTTACTGGATGGGTAGATGTAGATTTAACTGCTAATGGGAAATTAGAAGCATGTAAAGCTGGAGAGTTGATCAAGGATCTAAATATTGAAATTAATTATTTCTATTCATCATATCAAAAAAGAGCTCTAAATACTTTAAAGTTAATATTAAATACTATTAGAGTAAAGGAAGAAAGAGTTGTTAAAGCTTGGGAACTTAATGAGAGGCATTATGGTGAACTTACAGGATTAAACAAGGATGAAATGAAAAAGAAATATGGAGAAGACAAAATTTTTATGTTTAGAAGATCTTGGGACGTACCTCCTGGGCCACTAAATAAAAATAATCCATATCATCCTTCCAATATTAAAACTTACAATGATATTCCAAAATCAAAATTACCAGATACTGAGTCATTAAAAGATACGTATGAAAGAGTCGTTAGATATTATAGCGAAAATATAAAAAAAAATTTAAATAAAAACATTTTAATTGCAGCGCACGGAAACTCTATAAGAGCATTATGTAAATACTTATTTGAATTAGACAATGAGTCTATTACAAAATTGGAAATTCCAACTGGAAATCCACTTTTAATTACTTTTAATAATAATGTAATTAAACAAGCAAAATATCTAGACCCGTCAAGAGCAAAAGATTTAATTAAATTTTAGATAGCTTGCTATAAATTTCCATGTCAGTTAAATGAATAAATTCTAACTCACTTTTATATCCATAAAGTTGTTTTTTCAGAATCATTTTTTCCCATATATTGTTTATTGAAAATGTTTCAATTTTATGATTTTCAAAAATACTTTTGTTTAATATTTGACAACCTGTAAATATGAAATTTTTATTAGGTAATTTAGTTAATAAATTATTTTGTAGAGAAAAATCTCCATTCATCCTTTGGTCAAAACTTTTTGATTTTTCTACAACTAAAAGAATATCTTTTAATTTATTTGCAAAATAAAATTTTTCCATATTTTGAATTTCTTCCAGGTATTTATTGCTCCAAAATGTATCTGGATTTAGAACTAAAAAATTATTTTGAGTAGAGTGATTAATTAAATTCATGATTCCACCACCAGTATCTAAAATTTGATTTCCATCCTTAATTACTTGAATATTTAAATTTAAATTAAGATCAGTAACATAGTTGTCGATTTGCTCACTTAAATAAAATGAATTAATCAAAATATTTTTTATACCAAGTGAGGTAACTAAATTTAAGGTATTTTTTAGAAGAGTAATCTTATTTATTTCAATTAGTGGTTTTGGTTTATTTAAAGTAACTGGATTTAATCTTTTTCCATATCCAGCACACAAAATTAATGCAGTGTTTATCTCCATTTTTTTAATCTTACCTTTTTACTAAAATATTTATTTAATTTTATTTCTAAATCTTCAAATAAGGAGTCATTTGACATTCTGTGCTCAATCATTTTCCAAGCATATGGTATCATTTTCATATATCTTTTTTTTCCATCACGTACTGCTAATCTTGAAAATATTCCAATAATTTTAAGATTTCTTAATACTGATAAAATTTGAAAATCATTTTTGAGTTTTTGAAGATCTATTGAGCTGTTTGAATCAACAAACATTTTAAATATTTTTTTCTTCAAGTCTAAGGATGTTTTTAATCTTACATCATCAATTAATGAGGCTAAATCATATGCAATATTTCCATAAACTGCATCTTGATTATCTATCAAATAAATTTTTTTTTTATGGTACATCATATTCGAAACATGAAAATCTCTATGAACAAATACTTTTTTATTTAATTTTAATTTATTTAAAAGATTGATTAAAATTATTTTTATTTCCTTTTTGGCTTTTTTAATTTTTTTTTTTTTAATAATTTTTGGTAAATACCATTCCAAAAAAAGGTTGGCCTCATCAAATAATTTTGATTTTGTGTATTGAGGTATTATATATTTTTTTCTTTTAAAAGTTATTATTGATTTAGATTTTATTTTTTGTAATGATTGCAATATTTTAATAATTTTAAAATATATTTTACTTTTATATTTTTTTTTTTTTAGAAGATTAAAAAGCGATACATTCCCTAAATCTTCTATTTCAATATAATTTTTGTTATAGAACTGTTTTTTAATACATGGTGCTTTTACTTTGTTTTTATTTAAACATCTATTTATTGCATCGTAAACTACTAAGTTTAAATATTTATTTTTTTTTGAAAAAACAATTATTGAGTTCCTGCTGGATCTATAAAACTTCCTAAATGAAGCATCTCCAGCTAATAGACTATAACTATTTAAATTCATCATTAATCTTATTGTTATAATTTGAAGAAATTATCAAATTTCTATTTTTGAAATCTTTAGAGTATGTAAAATCAAATTTTATATATTTAACATTTGATGAAATAAGTATTTCAGGCCACTCAATGATATTAATAGCATCTTTTTCATCAAATAAACCTATATTTTCTAATTCTTCTTTCTGTTTAATTCTATAAAGATCATAATGCTTTACATTTAAATTATTAATTTGGTATTCATTTAATATATTAAAGGTAGGACTTAATACTTCACTTATTTTAATATTGTGTTTAGCTTGTAGTTGATTAATTAAAAATCTTGCGAAGGTAGTTTTGCCTACGCCAATTTCTCCATATAAGAGTAAATTAGTGCCTTTATCTAATAATTTTGAAATTTTTTTAGAAATTTCTAATAAACTTTTTTGATTTGAAACATCAATGTTATTACTTTTAATAACGATATGCTTCAGGTTTATATGGTCCTTGTTCTGATACACCTATATACTCTGCTTGATCTTTTGAAAGTTTAGTAAGTTTAGCCCCAACTTTTTCAAGATGAAGCATTGCTACTTTTTCATCGAGTTTTTTTGGTAGAACATACACTTTATTTTCATAGTTGTCAGAATTATTCCACAACTCAATTTGAGCTATTGTTTGATTTGTAAATGAAGCGCTCATAACAAAGCTAGGGTGGCCAGTTGCACAACCTAAATTTACAAGTCTGCCTTCAGCTAATAAAATGATTCTCTTTTTACTAGGTAAAGTAATCTCATGAACCTGGGGTTTGATTTCATCCCATTTATAATTTCTTAATGCATCTACCTGTATTTCATTATCGAAATGTCCAATATTACATAGTATCGCTCTATCTTTCATTTCTCTCATGTGATCAGCAGTTACTATATCTTTATTTCCTGTTGCAGTTACAACTATATCTGCTTGCCCTATCATATCATCCATCGTTACTACCTCATAGCCCTCCATTGCTGCTTGTAATGCACAAATAGGGTCCGTTTCAGTTATCATTACTCTAGCCCCTGATTGTCGTAATGAAGCGGCACTACCTTTACCCACATCTCCAAATCCAGCAACTATTGCAACTTTGCCTGACATCATAACATCTGTTGCTCTTTTAATTCCATCAACTAAGCTTTCTCTACAACCATATAAATTATCAAATTTTGATTTAGTAACTGAATCATTCACATTAATTGCCGGTACTAATAATTTACCCTCACTCTCCATTTTTTTAAGAGCCAAAACACCTGTTGTAGTTTCTTCTGATAAACCTTTTACGTCTTTTAATAAATCTTTATAATCCTTATGCATAAGTGCTGTAAGATCTCCGCCATCATCAAGAATCATATTAGGTTTCCAATCTTTTTTTCCTTCGATTGTTTGTCTTACACACCACCAATATTCCTCTTCAGTCTCACCTTTCCAGGCAAACACTGGAATGCCTACTTTTGCAATCGCAGCTGCAGCGTGGTCCTGTGTTGAAAATATATTACAAGATGACCATCTTACCTCAGCACCTAGTTCCACTAAAGTTTCTATTAATACTGCTGTCTGTATCGTCATGTGCAGACAGCCAACAATTTTTGCTCCTTTAAGGGGATGTTTTCCCTTATATTCTTTTCTCAATGCCATTAGTCCAGGCATTTCAGTCTCAGCAATCGAAATTTCTTTTCTTCCGAACTCAGCTTGGCTTATATCTTTTACTTTAAAATCTTCCATGGTGCCGGATTTATCAGCTTTAATTTAAATTATCAACTTTTAGTTATAATTTTTTGGAAATTTAACTTCAATCATTGCTCCGCCTTTAGGACTATTTGAAGCATAGATTTCTCCTTTGTGTATTTGCACAAGATTTTTAACAATATTTAGACCTAATCCAGAATGTTCACCAAAATTCTCTGGCCTATTACTATAAAATCTATCAAAAACTTTTTTAATATCAGGCTCCCTGAACCCCTCACCTTCATCTGAAACTTTTAATGTAGTATAATTTTCTTCTTCTCCTAAATCCACTCTTACAATAGATCCATTTTTACTGAAAGAAACTGCATTATCTAATAAATTTGCAATAATTTGTTCTAGTCTATTGCTTATTCCCTTTATAACATAATATTTTGAGCCTGAAGTATTAAGTATAATATTAATATTTTTTTTCTCTATATAAATATTATTAAAATCGTCTACCACTGACTCAATAATTGGTTTTAAATCCAAATCTTCCATTTGCTCAGATGAAATTGCAAGTTCATCCTTTAACATTTGTGAATAATCAGTTATCAATCTGTCTATTCTAGATACATCATGTGTCATGATTTTTAGAAGTTTTTCTTGTTTTTCTTTATCGTTAGTTTCTGAAATTATTTCAGAGGCACTTTTAAGAGAAGCAAGTGGATTCCTAATTTCATGCACCAAATCTGTTGAAAAATTTTCAGTTGCTTTTATTCTATTATTTAACTCCTTGGTCATTTCGTCTAAAGATTTTGATAGAACGCCTAACTCATCATTTCTATTTTTAATCTGATCTATTTTCGTTTCCTTTTTGCTTTTTGATTTAATAATTTTTGTATAATCAACTAAATTTTTAATTGGTTTTAGAAAATATCTATTAAGAACAATAGAAAAAATTAAAATAACTATTGCTACTAAGATTGCAGTTCTAAGAATAAAATTCTTTCTTTCTTCGATTGCTGCTTTTATATCAAGAGAATTTTCACTTATTGCTATATAACCAATATTTCCATTTTCTTTTGAAACATTTTTCAAAGTGACTAATATAAACTGATTATAATTTTCCTCAATAAATGTGAAAGGTTTGCCAATTTCTTTTGATAATGCATAATTTTCAACTCTTTTACTTAAAGTAAAAACTTTTGTTTTATTTTTTTCAGATTTATTATTTTCACTATCAATTGAATTATCATTAAGATTATCCATCTGAATTACTTCTGAGGTTTGATCAAATGATCTTGGGTCTAAATCTAATGTGTCTGTATCACCAATCAAATTAAAATTATTATCAAAAATTGTAACTCTATCTAAATTTTGAAATAAAAATCTTGTAGAAAATAAAAAATTTCTTATTTCATCTTTATTAAATCCAATATTTAATCTATTAAAATGACCTATTGTATTATTTAAAATTTCAATATGTTTTGATTGTTTGGCTTTGATCAAATTAGGTTGAACACTATTTAAATACAAAAGTGTTATGAGGCCTATAATTATAAATATTAAAAAATTAATGAATAAAAATTTTCTTAAAATTGAAAGATTTTTTATAAAATAAATAAACATCAACTAACATTCCATCTATAGCCACTTCCGTACCTTGTTTCTATAGCGGAAAAATTATTATCCACGCGTTTGAATTTTTTTCTAATTCTTTTAATGTGACTATCTATAGTTCTATCTTCTATATCTGTGTCTTCTCTGTAAGCAATATCCATCAACTGGGATCTTTCTTTGATTATTCCAGGTCTTTTCGCTAGTTCCTTGACAATTAAAAATTCTGTAGTCGTTAGTTTATCAGGTAATTGTTTACCATTCCATTCACATTCTAACTGCGAAGGATCTAATCTTAATTTTCCGTGAGAAATAATGTTCTTATTCTCATCTATATTTGCTGTATCTTTTTTTCTAAGTTGTACTCTAATTCTCTCAATTAAAACTTTAATTGAAAAACCTCCAGATTTTTTAATGAAATCATCGGCTCCCAACTTTAAACCAAGAAGTTCGTCTACTTCTTCATCTTTAGAAGTTAATAAAATAACTGGTAATGAAGTTTTTTTTCTTAGTTTTCTTAAAAGTTCTTCACCATCCATTTTTGGCATCTTTACGTCAATGACTGCTAGATTAGGAGGTGTTCTTGTAATGCCTATATATGCACTTTCTCCATCTAAATAGGTTTGGACATTAAATCCCTCTTTTTCTAATGCAATACTTATACTAGTTAAAATATTTCTATCATCATCGACAAGTGCAATTGTTTGTTTCATAAATTAGTTATAAAAATACTAAATTGTTCTAATTAGGGCAATACAACTAAATTAGTGCAACAATCCCCAATTTTCTCCAGAATTCAAATCTATTAAAAGGGGAACTGTAAACTTGTGGTATTCGCTTGACTCAACCCCATTCATAATTTCTCTAATTATTTTCGACATTTCTTTCACTCTTGTTGACTTAATTTCAAAAATTAATTCATCATGTATCTGAAGTAATATTTTTGTATTTTCATCTTCTGAAATTTTACTATTTAGTCTAATCATAGCTAATCTCATTATTTCTGATGCTGATCCTTGAATTGGTGCATTAATTGCTGCTCTCTCTTGAAAATTTCTTATGTTATAATTTTTGTCATTTATTCCATTTAGATGTGTTCTTCTACCAAAAATATTATTTACATAACCACTTTTTCTACAAAATTTTATCGTCTCATTCATATATTCTTTTATCTCTGGAAATTTTAGAAAGTAAGCATTTAAAAAATCTTCAGCCTCAACATTTGAAACTCCAATTTGTTTAGCTAATCCATACTGAGAAATACCATAAATAATTCCAAAATTAATGGCTTTAGCTTTTCGCCTCATATCTGTATCAACTTCCTTAATTTTTTTGTTAAACACTTGGCTTGCTGTTATTGAGTGTATGTCGTCATTATTTATAAATGCCTTTTTGAGCTCTTTTACGTCTGCAATTTCTGCTAAAATTCTCATTTCAATTTGATTATAATCTGCAGAAATTAAAGAATATCCTTTTTCAGCTACAAATGATTTACGTATATCTTTACCATCTTCAGTTTTAATAGGAATATTTTGTAAATTTGGATCACTTGATGCGAGTCTTCCAGTGGTTGTAGCAGCTAAAAGAAAAGATGTATGAATTCTTTTTGTATTGGGATTTAAGTGTTCTTGTAAAGAGTCTGAGTATGTATTTTTTAATTTAGTGAGCTGCCTCCAATCTAAAATAAGCTTTGGAAGCTTATGTCCTTTAAATGCTAAATCTTCTAAAACAGATGCACTAGTCGCAAAACTACCTTTTTTTGTTTTTTTGAGAGAGGCAATTTTTAGTTGATTATATAATATCTCACCAAGTTGTTTTGTTGAGCCAATATTGAATTTAGATTTAGTAATTTTAAAAATATCCTTTTCTAATATTTTGATTTTTATACTGAATTTATCTGATAATTTTGCTAAAAAATTATTATCAATTTTTACTCCATTAATCTCCATTCGAGCTAAAATTTCTACCATAGGTTTTTCAAAATTTTCATAAATCTGTAATAATTTTTCTGATTTCAGGTTTTGAAGAAAAAGATTATATAACCTCAATGTAATATCTGCATCTTCTGAGGCATAATCTTTTGCTGACTCTATATCTATTTCACTAAAATTTAATTGTTTCTTTCCAGTTCCCACCAACTCCTTGAAAGAAATATTTTTGTGCTGAAGGTGAATTTCTGCAAGAGTATCAAGGTTATGTCTGTTTTTACCGGCGTCTAAAACATATGACATTAACATTGTATCTTCAATTGAATTAATCTTAATTCCTCTTTTATAAAATATTATGTAATCAAATTTAATATTCTGTCCAATTTTCTTTATGCTTTTATCTTCTAAGTATGGCTTTAAAATTTTTAAAATTTTTGATTCATCTAAATTTTTTCCAAATTTATGTGCTAATGGAATGTATCCAGAATAACCTGGTTTATAACATAAGGAAATTCCCACTAGATTTGCTTGATGAGCATCCAAAGAATTAGTTTCAGTGTCAATTGCAAACTCTCCAATTTCATCTGCTTCCTTTAGCCATTTTTCAATTTCAATTTCATTTTCAAATAAAAAATATTTTGATTTAGATATTTTATTTATATCCAATTTGTTTTGAATTTTTGGTTGCTTGTTGCCATCGAAGCTAATTTCACCATAAGTTGAAATTGCAGAGCTAAGAAGTCTATTAAACTCCATCTCTCTCAAGAAAGAATATAGTTTATTTTTATCAATGTTTTTTAAAATCAAATCTTCTAAATTATCTTTAACTGGCACATTTTTTTTCAAAGTAACAAGTTTTTTACTTATTATTGCCTTATCTTTATTTTCTAAAAGAGTCTGTCTTCTTTTATTCTGTTTAATAGTTTCAGCATTCTTTAAAAGTTTTTCAAGGTTTCCAAAAGTATTAATTAATTCAGCTGCAGTTTTTATTCCAATTCCTGGAACACCTGGAACATTATCGCTAGAGTCTCCTGCTAAAGCTTGGACATCAATTATTTGTTCAGGATTTACACCAAATTTTTGTTTAATATCATCTATACCAAGAAATTTATTTTTCATTGGATCAAAAACCCTTGTATTCTTCCCATAAAGTTGCAGTAGATCTTTATCGGATGATACTATTGTAGCTTTTGCTCCAACTTTGTTTATTTGCTCAACATAAGTTGCTATCAAATCATCTGCCTCAAAATTTACCTGTTCAATTGAAGGTAAATTGAAAGCTAAAACTGATTTTCTTATAAAATCAAATTGAGGAATTAAATCATCAGGAGCATCAGATCTATTAGCTTTATAATCGGCGTAGATTTCGTTTCTAAAATTTTTTCTAGCAGAATCGAATATTACAGCAAAATGTGTGGGTCTTTCTCTATTATCTGCTGATTTAGCGTCCTCTAATAATTTGAATAACATATTACAAAAACCGCTGACTGCGCCTACTGGTAAACCATCACTTTTTCTAGTTAAAGGTGGTAATGCATAATATGCTCTAAAGATATATCCCGATCCATCTATTAAATAGAAATGATCTGTTTTTTTTATTTTTGACATAAAAAGTATGATTTAATTTATACTAATTATATCATATATCTACCGATCATAGAGTTTAATAAGTTATATTTGTAAGATTATTCAAAAACTAGTAATATGAAACAATGGAATTAGTAAAAAAATTAGAATCATTTAATATTTTAAAGAAAATTACATTAGTTCTTTTGGGTACTTTGCTTTTAACTATTTCTGCAAAAATAAAAGTTCCATTTTATCCAGTTCCAATGACAATGCAGACTTTTGTTGTAGTTTTAATTGGTATAACATTTGGATGGAAGTTGGGGCTTGCAACAATTTTTGCTTATTTATTTGAGGGTGCAGTTGGTCTTCCAGTTTTTGCTGGAACACCAGAAAAAGGTATTGGGATAAGTTATATGATTGGACCAACGGGTGGATATTTAATAGGTTTTATTACTTCTGTTTTTATAGCTGGCTTTGTTAATTTAAATAAAAATATATTTGTTAAATTTATACTACTTTCAGCATCTATTTTTGCTATTTATATTACAGGTGTACCTTGGTTAGCGTATTTAGCTGGTTGGGAAATAGCATATGTTTGGGGTATTAAAAATTTCTTTTTGGCTGAAGTACTTAAAATCTGTATTTTAGCTTTATCAACTGAAAAATTATTAAAGTTTAGAAAATTTATTTAGGCGATCTTTTAGATAAAATTCTTTGCAGAGTTCTTCTATGCATTTTAAGTCTTCTTGCAGTTTCAGAAACATTTCTGTTACAAAGTTCGAATACTCTATGAATATGCTCCCATTTTACCCTATCTGCAGACATTGGATTTTCTGGTGGGGAAGCTTTTTTATTTGGATCAGCTAATAAAGCTTTTTCAACATCTTCGGCATCGGCTGGTTTTGCTAAGTAATCAATTGCTCCATCTTTTACTGCTGCAACTGCAGTTGGTATATTGCCATAACCTGTCAGCATTATAACTCTGCTTTCGGGTCCTAACTTTTTTATCTCTTTTACAACTTCTAGTCCATTGCCGTCTCCAAGCCTTAGGTCAACTACTGCAAATCCAGGACAAGATTGTTTTACAGATTCGACACCTTTTTTTACACTCTCAGCTTGTGAAACTATAAAGCCTTTTTTTTCCATAGCTCTTGCTAGCCTTTCTCTAAAAGGATTGTCATCATCTACTAGAAGTAAGTTTTTGTTGTTAAAATCGCTAATTTTTTTCATTTCTACGTCCAAATTCATAGGCTCTATATGGGGTGGATAAATTTAAATTCAAGAGCAGATTTAACTTTACATTGCACGATATATCTCATAAATGGTCGATTATTGATAATTCGCATAGCTGATATGCGGATTTTTTTTGTTAAATTTTTTTTGGGGAGCAATAAATGAAAAAATTTAAATCGGTTGATGATTTAATTAGTCAACTACAACCTGATAAACCAGTTTATTGTATAAGAAAAAATTCTATACAAGTTGCCTCGAAGTTCTTTCAAAATAAGTTTCCTGGAAAAATACTCTATGCTGTAAAAACAAATCCAAATAAAGAAGTATTAAAAACTATTATTCAAAGTGGAATAGAACATTTCGATGTTGCTTCAGTTGAAGAAATTAAAGCAATTAAACAATTAAATCCAAATTTACACTGTAGCTATATGCACACAGTTAAAAGTAGAGAAAATATTAAGGAAGCTTATTTCAAATATGGTATAAGAGATTTCTCCCTAGATACTAAAGACGAATTAATAAAAATTTTAAAAAGCACAAGTAATGCTAAGGATTTAAATCTATTTGTAAGAGTTGCGGTATCAAATGAACATGCAGAAATAGATTTGTCAAAAAAATTTGGTGCATTAACGTCAGAAGCAACAGGATTATTAAGATTAGCTAAAGCAAATTCTAAAAAAGTTGGTTTAAGTTTTCATGTTGGATCTCAGTGTATGCATCCAATATCATATTCGAAAGGAATATCCGAAATCGGAAATATTATTAGAAAATCTAAAATTATTCCTGACTATATTAATGTTGGAGGAGGTTTTCCAACTATATATCCAGATTTAGTTCCCCAATCTATTGAGAGTTATTTTGAAGAAATCAAAAATAGTTTGACAAAATTAAAATTGGAAAAAATGCCAGAGATTTTATGTGAACCTGGAAGAGCAATAGTTGCAGAAAGTGGATCAACAATTGTCAGGGTAAATCTAAGAAAGAAACAAAAACTTTACATAAATGATGGAACATATGGATCATTATTTGATGCTGGAGTTCCAAATATAGTTTATCCTACAAGATTAATAACTAATGGTAGAGTTATTTCAAAAAAATTAACCTCATTTGATTTTTATGGTCCAACATGTGATAGCATGGATTACATGAAGGGTCCTTTTTTACTTCCAAATAATATTAAAGAAAATGATTATATTGAGTTAGGCCAATTAGGTGCTTATGGTTTAACTTTTAGAACCTGCTTTAATGGTTTCTTCTCTGACGAAATTTATGAAGTCGAGGACGATCCAATAATGACACTATATAGTCAAGAAACTAAAAATCAGTTTCTTGTTGCATAAATGTCTGAAAAAAAAAATCCAGGACATAATATTAAAAAAGAGTTTTTAAGTAAACCAGTTGAACATATAGATATAACTTCTTTCGACTCAAGAAAAATTATTTCATCTATGGAAAAAATGTCATTTGTCTCTAGGGAAACAGCAAATGCTTCAAAAATTTATAATGAGATGTTAAGGGATAAAGAGTGCACAATTTTTTTAACATTAGCAGGATCAACTTCTGCCGCAGGATGTATGCATGTTTATAGAGATATGGTCAAATATAATATGGTTGA
>CEUZ01190682.1_pt1 | contig 13569 bp, 9 predicted proteins | sample 361511 | NCBI WGS metagenome assembly CEUZ01 (sample SAMEA2622822, study PRJEB7988) | marine metagenome | biome: marine biome (ENVO:00000447); feature: surface water layer (ENVO:00002042); material: "saline water (ENVO:00002010), including plankton (ENVO:xxxxxxxx)" | depth 5 m
TCGGAAGTTGTGTTGCTCTGATCGCTACATCGGTTGCATTTGCGACGGTGGGTGCGGTCATGCTCGCTCTGAAGCGAGAATTCGTGCTGACTAACGAAGAGGTCGGTTGGATCGGTGGCGCAGCTCTTTGGGGCTTTGCCGTCTCGCAATTGGCGTTCGCTCCGCTTGCCGATTCCGTCGGGATGAAGTCTCTGCTACGGTTTTCGTTTTTTGGCCACCTGCTAGGCTCTTTGACAATGATTTTCGCCGGTGGTTTTGCGACACTCTTTGCTGGTGCCCTAATCATCGCAATGGCGAATGGTTTGGTTGAGGCGGCGTGCAACCCTCTGGTTGCAGCACTCTATCCGGAGAACAAGACGGTGAAACTGAATCAGTTCCACGTCTGGTTTCCGGGGGGTGTGGTTATTGGAGGCCTGGCCGCGTTTGCTCTCGACTCGGGCGGCATTCCAGGGTGGCAGATCAAGGTTGGACTGATACTCATACCCACTTTCGCATATGGAATCCTACTGCTGGGAGAGGACTTCCCGCCCACTGAAGGCGTCGAGGCGGGTGTGACTATGGGGGAAATGTTTAGAGCATCATTTACCACTCCTCTCATGTGGGTACTGCTGATAGCCATGGCCATGACGGCTTCGGTAGAACTAGGGCCGAATCGCTGGGTGCCCGCAGTCTTGGAGTCTGGTGGGATGGTGGGGATTCTAGTGCTTGTTTGGATCAACGGATTGATGGCCATTATGCGTTATCGTGCAGGTGACGTCGTAAGCCGTATCTCACCGACTGGCTTGCTCTTGGCATCAGCTGTCATTTCTGGTGTGGGGCTTTTCTCACTCAGCTACGCAAGCGGCATAGTTATGACGTTCTTGGCAGCTACGGTGTTCGCGATCGGAGTCTGTTATTTCTGGCCGACCATGCTTGGTGTCGTCTCAGAACGAGTCCCACGTTCCGGAGCTCTGGGCTTGGGACTCATGGGTACGGTAGGTATGGCGACTGTGGGTTTGGTCACGTCACCGCAGATGGGCGCTATAGCTGATCGCTATGCTCATGAGGAACTTCCGGTTGTTGAGACGATCGGACTGTTTGAGCGGGCAGAGCCGATTCTAGCGGCCCACTCTGGCCCGGATGCTCAGGCGGCCGCAGAAGCGATTACAGAAGTGGCTCGAGCATGGCAGTCCGATTCAGGAGCCTTGCCTGCTCCGGCTACATCGAATGCTTTACGCGCAGTTATCGCATCGGACGTCGATTTAGGTCTAGTAGCTGATGCTCAGGCAATTTTAGGGCCAGCGGACAATATTGGCGGTAAAGTCTCGTTCCGGTGGATCGTTCCACTTTGCGTAATGCTGACGATGATCTTCTCCGTTCTCTACCTTCGAGATAGGAAGGCCGGTGGATATCTAGCGAGAAGCATAGAGGCTTCCGAATGACGCAGATTCGATATGGGATGGTCGGCGGTGGCCCGGGCGCGTTTATTGGAGGGGTCCACCGGGCAGCAGCCGCAGTCGACGGAGGGTACGAGCTAGTATCTGGGTCCTTTTCTTCCGATCCTGCTAAGTCGCGTCATGCAGGGAAAGAGCTAGGGTTGGACGGTGACCGGGTCTATCCGGACTTCCGTGAGATGGCTTTAGCCGAGGCTGCTAGAGAAGACGGTATCGAAGCTGTTGTCATTGTGACCCCGAATCACCTGCACTACGAGGTAGCGAAGGTCTTTCTCGAGGCTGGTATCCACGTGATTTGTGACAAGCCACTCACTACGAGCGTGGAAGATGCGGATGAACTAGTGCGGCTGACAACAGAACACGGGCTCGTGTTTGTGGTCACATACAACTACACGGGCTACCCAATGATTAAAGAAGCGCGTGAGCGAGTTTCTACTGGAGCGCTCGGTTCTATAAGAAAAGTTGTGGTTGAGTACTCTCAGGGATGGTTAAGCACGCTTCTGGAGGCAGAAGGCCATAAACAGGCAGAGTGGCGTGGCGACCCCGAAAAGGCAGGTCCGTCGTCTGCTCTGGGAGATATTGGAACGCACGCGTTCAATCTGATGCATTACGTCACTGGTCTTGAAGTGCGGCGCCTTTTCGCCGATCTCGGCACCGTTGTAGAAGGTCGCGCACTAGAAGACGATGCGGTTGTACTTCTGGACCTAGAGGATGGCGCTCGTGGTGTCATGTTGGTCTCTCAGATCGCAACCGGAGAACGAAATCATCTACTCCTAAGGGTGTATGGCACACACGCCGCGCTCCATTGGAGTCAAGAGGATCCCGATCGACTTCGAATGGTCGACTCGGGCGGTACTGAGACCGTTTTTTTTCGAGGAGGTGATGTCGGACCTCATGCGATAAGAGCAACACGTCTGCCTGGTGGACATCCGGAAGGCTTTATCGAGGCTTTTGCGAACATCTACCGTGAGGCTGCTGTTGCGATCCGTGGTGTTGATGCTGTTACCGGTTCCTCGGCGGGAGTCACTCCGGATTTCCCAACGGTTCAGGATGGAGCCCTGGGGGTGGATTTTATATGTCGAGCAGTCGAAAGTGATCGAGAGCAGGCTTGGGTGAAGGTGGTGGGGAAACGCTCAACGAAGTCGAGTGAGAGAACATGAGTATCTGGAGCGATCGCAGTGGACAGACACGTCCCGTCACACTCTTTACCGGCCAATGGGCCGACTTGCCTTTAGCACAGTTAGCTAAGAAGGCTGCTACTTGGGGTTATGATGGACTCGAACTCGCGTGTTGGGGCGATCACTTCGATGTCGGGAGAGCCGCCTCGGACGAGAATTATTGCGTAGCTCTTCGCGAGATGCTCGGGTCTCATGGGCTCGAAGTGTTCGCTGTTAGTAATCACTTGGTGGGGCAGGCTGTATGCGATAACATCGATGAGAGGCACAAGTCGATCCTCCCGGAGCATGTTTGGGGTGACGGTGCGGAGGAAGGGGTCAGAGCGAGAGCCGCAGATGAGATGAAGTTGACAGCGAGAGCTGCAGCAAACTTGGGAGTGCGAGTGGTCAACGGCTTTACGGGGAGCTCTATATGGCCCCTTCTGTATTCATTCCCGCCTGTCCCCGAGCGCTGGATAGAGGAAGGCTTTGAGGAATTTGCTCGACGATGGACTCCAGTTCTGGACGTGTTTGACGAGGTGGATGTCCGTTTCGCACTTGAGGTTCACCCGACTGAGATAGCTTTCGATACGATAACGGCAGAGAGGGCACTAGCCTCTCTCGAGTATAGAGAGGCCTTTGGTTTCAACTATGATCCAAGCCATCTAGCGTACCAAGGAGTGGACTGTGTCGACTTTATCAACCGTTTCGGTGAGCGTATCCATCACGTCCACATGAAGGATGTATGGTGGTCAAATCGTTCAGGTCTGTCCGGAGTGTTTGGAGGGCATCTCCCATTCGGTAACGTTGACCGCAATTGGGATTTCCGAAGTCTTGGTCGCGGCAAAGTTCCATTCGAGGAGATCGTGCGTGCGCTTAACCGAATTGGCTACAGTGGGCCGCTTTCAGTTGAGTGGGAGGATGCTGGAATGGCGAGGGAGCACGGTGCGGAAGAGGCGTGTGCCTTCGTGAAAGCTGTCGACTTTCCCGTATCTAGTACTGCTTTTGATGCAGCTTTTTCGGAAGAGTAGACGGCAGCAAAGGGTGCTGGAGAGTTTCAGCTTTTGTTTTCGGAGATTTGTAAGCTGTCACGGAAGTCAGAGAATGTTGACGGACTCAATATACCTACTTCCTGCCATCGGCCTCGATGTGGCTCAGCTCCTGCGCCGCCTATCACAATCTTGACGTTCGTCGGAAGTAGGCGCCGGAGTTCCAGAACTTCGTGGACCCCTTTCGCATCTAGTCTCGGATGCACGGCTGATAGTGCCACCATACGCGCGTTCATTGTTTGAGCTGCTCGAGCTATCTCTAGGGCTGGAAGATCTGGTCCCAAGAAGCGTACACGCCATCCTTCATAGGCGGCGACGACTCCAGCAAGCAAGGCTCCGAATTCGTGTTGTTGACCAGCAGGTGTGCCAGTGAGTGCGAGCGGAGCTGCCTGATCTTTTTGGTTTGTAGACGACACCCACTCCAAGAAGCGTCTGATCGCAACGGATGCAACGTGCTCTGTGCTCGGCGGCATGCGGCCAGCCTGCCAGCCTCGCCCAACCTCTTGAAGAAGCGGCACCATTAGGCTTTCAACTAGCTCGTGCGGGCGCATTTCCACCGCTGACCGCATAAGAAGTTGCTCTAGCGCGTCGGTGCGCATCTGTTTTATGTGGTCCAGAGCGAGCGCCACGCGCTCTGTGTCTGGAGTAACACGGCCCCCGACTGGCTGGATTGGCATCTGCCGATCTTCATCAATCAGAGCTTCGAGTTGCGGAGGTTCAAGGTCCGCTATGAGTCCGATACTACGGCCGCCATCTACCGCAGCAGCTAGCAGCTGCAGACGTCGAATGTCGGCGTCCGAGTATAGGCGTTGTCTACCGTTGCTCCGGCTAGGGGTTACAACACCGTACCTTCGTTCCCATGCGCGAAGGACCGGAGTAGAGAGGCCCGTGCGTTGTGCTACAACCCGGATTGGATGACGGGGCTTAGTAAATTCAGTCATGCTCACAATTTAAGTCCTGTCAAAGATCCGTCAAACCAAAAAATTGAACAAAAGATTGACATATCGGGATAATGTTTGAGTTTTATCTAAACATTACTTATACAACACATAAATCACATGTTCAAAAAACTCTTCATTACAGCTCTGATCACCTTCACTCTCGTTCCTACGAACCTAGAAGGTCAGGAAGGTGACATCGTAGCGGTTGCCCAAGCTGCGGGCGGGTTTGAGACCCTTCTGGCGGCAGCCACCGCTGCTGACCTTGTTTCCGTACTGCGGGGCGATGGGCCGTTTACAGTCTTCGCGCCTACCGATGAAGCCTTCGCTGCTATCCCGGCTGCTGATCTTCAGGCGCTCCTGGATGACAAAGAAGCGCTTCAAAAAGTGCTTCTTTACCACGTTGTCCCGGGGAAGGTTGCGGCTGCTGACGTGCTCGCGCTGACTGAGGCTGAGACTTACGCTGGTCAGGCAGTCGCGATTGAGGTTGTGGACGGCATGGTCAAGGTGGACGATGCTAGTGTTGTGGCAACCGACATTGAGGCAACCAACGGGATCATCCACGTCATTGATCGGGTTATCTTGCCACAGATGTAGTGCCACTGCGCCATATGCTTGCAGTTGGTCTAGCGAGCTAAGAGCAGCCTCCCAGGTGCACAACTTGGGAGGCTGTTTTATTGTTGAATGTTAGTTCGTGATGATGCCGGCTTCGGTCAGAATATACTGTAACGAGTCGGCCAGCTCATTATGATCGGTGATCGCTGCGCGGCATGCTTGTTCCGCTGTTCGCAGGCGCAGTTCACGTCCTTCCCATATGCCGACTGAGTCGTTGTGCTCTTCGAGGATTAACCTATAAGTCCCGTAGCTTACTGCACCCGTTCCCTGATCTGGTATCGTTTCGTAGCGTTCAATGATGCTTTTGAGGGAATCAATGACAATCCCGAGTTCGAGAAGGGCACCTTGACTGGTCTCTAGCCCTTCCCGGCATCGGTCTGCTGTGATTCGAGATCTGTTGACTGCGTTGCGGAGTGAGTTGATCTGATTTTCGACGCGCTGGCGCTCTTGTCTTCTGTCCAAACTCATGAATACCAACGTCACAGTCACTATGACCGTGAGACTTAAAAGTGACTTCCGGGCGACCGGTTTCATGGGGCCTGATCGTTCACTGTGAAGGAGAACATCATCCCAGCATGAAGATGCTCGGCGATGTGGCAGTGCATCATCCATTCTCCTGGATTCGACATCTCGACAAGGACGTCCATGGTGGAACCGACCGGCAAGATTGCGGTGTCTTTCCAAACTAAGTTTTGGTTTTCCACTCCATCGATAGAAGCCACTAGAAAGCGTTGTCCGTGAATATGGATCGGGTGATTCATCGGGTGGAATGAGTCCGGTTTGTTATGGATCCGCATTTTCACGATGTCACCGACCTGAAAGCTCCAGTCGATCTCATCATTCTGGGCTCCTGTCGTCACGTCTTCCAGAATCCAGGTGACCTCATCTGCAGTAGAGAGCCAGTTCATCATGGGCATCGCGTCGTTCCATTCCATGGGAGCTGCGTACAGAGTGTCGGACTCCATGGATAGAACGATTGACTGATGCAGGTTCTGCACTCTCACAGTCGTTACTAACTCGTGGTCGGGCTCGCGTCCGAAGTGCTCACGCAAAGGCCTGACTTCCCTCACCACATCGGAATGCTCACGCAGTGTTTCAAACGCCATGCTGACTTCAGAGTCGGCGTTCTGATCAGATACGGTAACGAGAGAAAGGGTATCGACGTGCGGGTAAAATTCCCCGCGAAAGTGATTGATCGCCTGAATTGTGTTGGCTATCGCAACCTCGCCCGGTTTGTCAAAGCGCACGTCAACGACGTAACGTTCTGCGGGAGCAATAACAATTGAAGTCACTAATTGCTCACGCTCGAATCGACTCACATCGGAAGCAACAACCTTCATCGCCGCGTTCCCGAACGTGACGTTGAAGGTGCGCGAGTTAGCAACGTTCGTGAGGTGAAACCTTACAACTTCCCCTTGTCTTACTTCCATCTGGTGGTCGGTCTTTCCATTGACCATCATCACGTTTCCGAATCGGCCCATGAGCGCGTGCGTAGGCGACTCTTCGCCCCACGGTAGGGCACCTTGATCGTCTATTAGGATATCGTCTAGGACGAAAATCTCTTCGCGATGAGCGGGACCGTAGTAGTTTGGATCCGGGGAGGTGACGAGAAGGTTGCCGTACAGTCCGAGATCCTGTTGGACGTCCTCACGTACATGGGGGTGGTACCAGTACATCCCGGCATCTGGGACTCGGACTTCATAGGTAAAGGTCTCGTCGCGACCTATCGCTTCTTGAGTGAGCCCCGGAACCCCGTCGAATCGGTTGTCTATACGGATCCCATGCCAATGGATGGTAGTCGGCATTTCGATCTCATTCTTTACTCGAACGATGATTGTGGCGTTCTGCGGAGCCTGAATGAGGGGTCCAGGGTACTGACCATTGTAGCCAAACATGATCATTTCATGCCCAGCGATTGTCCGCCGGACCATCGAAACCGAGATGTCAAGCGTGTCCATATTGGACAATGGGACTACCAGTGAAGGACGTGCCTCGGGAAGCGTTGCTGGATCTATCATCGTGCCGGGCATGAAAGGTCCAACCACTGGAACGGCGCCCTCAAGACCAGGAAGCATTGGCATGTTCATGTCCATTGGAACCATGCGCCACCCGCCGCTCATCATCATATTGTGCCCCTCATGCTGGCCGCTGGATAAGCTCGGTACTGAAAAAAGAGCGTAGATTGCTAAGAGCACGCTTTTTCTATGGATCGAACGTATGTGCATGTATTGCCTAGTTGCCGTACCCGTAGGCAGCGCAGTTCTCTTCTTGGAGTGCACCGTGTCCAACCATTGTGTGCATCATCCCGCTACGTGACATACCTCGCATGACAATTGGACCAGCCCACTGTTCTTGGTGTGGGTCATCGCTGGATTCGAGTGTGACCACAACGATGTACTTGTTCCAGCTTACTCTACCACTGGCTTGAAGGTTCGCGTCTAAAGTGCCCATTCGCTCTATGCGATCAATTTCAGTGGTGGTGACCCACGCGACCAAATTCCCCTGCAAGGGTGCCCTCATGCGCTCGAGGGACACGTGCAGGTCATAGGCGTAACTGCCGTCCGGAGCGAGTTGCACCGAAAACGGTGAATTCCCTGACACAGAGGCTTGTACCTGTCCTGTGGCCAGCCCTGTGCCCGGGATATTCTTGGTCGTTACGAGTTCAAATGCGTAGTACTGAGGTCCGACTGTACACAGCTCTATATGAGTGGGTATGATTTCGTGAGCCTTGGTTTCAGCTGGACTACTGGTAACGGAGTAGTCGAAGGCGCCAATCGTGCCGAGGAGAGCTAGTATCTGAAGCATAGTCGAGCGTACATCTATCAGTGTTTCTCGACAAGGCGTGCAGTGATCCTCTGTGACTATGTATACAAGGCTCACTCCTCCCAAGAATCATTGTTACGGGTGCGGGTTGTTGGCATCACCTAAAGATTTCTATGAGGAGGAAGAGCGCGTCGCTAGCTCAGTGGCTAAGATGTCATTCCCGTTGTCGTTGGCTTAACCCCTCCGGCGATCCGTTTCATCCATAATGAAGGGGAGATTCGATGAGTGCACGCATCCCCAAATTTCCAAAGGCTTTAACTCTTCTTCTGGGTGTAGTCATGTTGGCGGCGTGTGGGCAGTCGGCGTCACAGAACCAAGACCCTGTGATTTCAGAGGCTCTGCGTCCGTTGCCAGAAGATCTACGAGCCGACGCAACCGTGTACCGTTATAACGCCGATTCAGGGGAAAGAGAGATCCTTCGCGAGGGTGACAATCACGTAGAATGCGAACCGCGTTCGGACGACGGCTTTACTTGGTGCTACCCAACCTCTACGGCCGCTCGGCGGGATCTACGCGCCAGGCTCGTCGCTGAGGGTTTGTCGTCAGAAGAAGTTGCTGAGCGGATTACTGCCGCTGAGATGGATGGGAGTGTGGCCCCATCACCTATTGGTTCGATGATGTATCGCACCTATGACGAAGGCGACCGGATACAGTACCTCTGGGTCGTTGTCTTGCCCGATCAGGTGGCGTCCGATCTCGCTATGCCTACAGGTAGCCAGCGCGATCAGTCACTGGCCGGTCAAGGAACTCCGTGGATGATGCGGGAGGGGACGTCGGGAGCTCATCTAATGATCCCAATAAACGGGACAGAATTTTCGAATACGGGCTCGACTGCACCGCTCATTGATGCAAAGACGATCACAGATCCTGTTACCCAGGCCACACTGCCGTTACCGGATGATTTGAAGAATGTCGCTACGGTTTCGACCTTCGACGCGTCTACCGGGCAGAGAGTTGTTCTTCGGGAGGGTACCTCAACTGTAGAGTGCCGTCCTCACGATCCCGAGAGCGGATTCACTCGCTGTTACCATCAGGATGGTTGGGTGAGTAGAGATATGAATGCCCGTTTATTAGCTGAAGGATATTCCGAGGATGATGCTTCGGCATCTGTAGCTAAGGCCGTCGAGGACGGTGCCATCCCGTCGACGCCGATGGGTTCACTTGGATATCGGCTATATGGAGAGGACGACAGGATCCGTCTCCTCTGGGTTCTGAGGGTTCCTGGGGCGACTGCTACTGAATTGGGTATGCCGACTGAGTCGCAAAGAGACAACGCATTGGCTGGTCGAGGCACCCCATGGATGATGAACGAGGGTACTGCGGGAGCGCATCTAATGATTCCGATAAACTCAACGGAACTGTCCAACAGATGAGCTCCGGATAGAGCATGTTCTTGCTAGTGTAAAAAAGTGGCCTAGACCTTTTCTAGAGGGGCCTAGGCCACTTTTTTCCTTCAGGACCGAAGTCCGTTTTTAAGGTCAAAAAGAGGTTGCTCTCTAGTTGTCCTCTTCACTAACCGGCCGTTTGACGACCGGGTTATCCCAGTCCTGAGCCGACGAGATATTTGGCTGTCCCCAGTGCTCACCGTTCCAGCCTTGGAATCCGTCCATCTTGAACGTCCACACACCGGTAGACATATCACTGATCACGATTAGTCCGTCCTCGTTGCGAACGTCTACGCCGAACGCGCCGTTGAACATGGCAGGTCTACCGTCGACTGTCGGGCCTATGTACGTATCGTAGTAACCGACCGTCACAGGGTTGTTTGGGTCCTGAAGGTTGAAGATCTGTAGACCATCGAGGTAGCCGGAGACGAAGACGTATGGCCAACGCACTTCGTGGTTGTGAACGAGGTTTCTCCAGTCCGCTGTGAATGCCGAGATTGGTGATCTCACATTGGTGACCTCTCCCTCTAGGGCCGGTTGGAGATCAAAGATTCTGAGAGGAGCATACTGATACTCGGTCTCAGCGATTACGTACCGTCCGTCTGGACTCGGCGTGAATGTGTGTCCGTAGCTCACTCCACTTATGCCGGTGAGCGTGATACGCAGTTCCGGGTTCTCGAGGTCTGTTACGTCGTATATGTAGTACCCGCCTGTGCCTCCCCCGTAGAACCGATCTTCGCCAGTGTCTGGATGGTAGCCGACGTAGAAGTCATGATAGCCACGGCCGGCGCCTCGCCCCATCGGAGATTCCGGTACTGGCACCATTCCTACACGGGCATTTTCAAGATCTCCGTCCACAATCATTCCAAGGTCGTAGATGAGTGCGCCAGGAGCCCTCGCTGTCGTAAATAGGTACACCCGATCGTTCTGATGTTTGTAGATAAAGATGTTGTGGAAACCACCGGGCATATCCGGCTCTCGTATGCGTGCTACTTCACGGACCGTGGATGCGTCAGGTAGGTCTGTTACATCAAGAATTACAGCACCGAGGTCGGTGTTTGGACCTCCTTGACCGAATTGGAGTGACTGAACTAGGTAGTACCGATCATTCCACTTGAAGTGTTTGACGTCCATTCCACCAGTACGCTGGTGCAAGTCCTGGTTCTCGATGCGCCACTCATAGATCAGTTCAGGGTTTTCGGGGTCCTCAAGGCTGATGATATCTGTTCCTTTAGGACCTTCCCAACCGTACACCATTCGGGAGATATATGCGTATGGGCGATCCATCTCCTGCTCCAGGTCCATGTCCGCTACAGACAACTGTGCACCTAGGGGTAGGTGGCCTAGGACCTCCATGTTATCACTGCCCCGATTCATGGGACTCCATGGGACTTGTTGGCCAGCAGCGGGCGAGGCCAAGGCAATGCTCAAGGCAGCTAAGAGTGTCGTGCGAACGTTCTTCATCATCAGTCTCGTCAGGGGGTTGTGTTGCGATTGATCAAGGTGGGGTCCGTATGTACGAACGGGCAACCGGAGACCTGCATCTGGCATTGCGGCTTAGTGGATAGCCTGGTCGGTGGATTTATCTTCGCTCCTGCCACCATTCGTCTTTGAGAATAGTCACCACTTCTTCCAGTTCCATGTCGTCGACCCTTAGGACAACTCGGTATGAACCGGGTGTAGCTTCACTTATCGCAAAGCGAGTCGTGTCACCGTTCTGGCGACCGAAACCGCTGCCGCTCCGGGTTTGACGTTGTTCACGTATTCTGTCTCGCTCTTCCTGGCTTCGCTCAATTTTTTTCAGCATGTCCCACTGAACGACATTGATTCCAGCTGTTCCTTCATGCTCGATCTCGGAGATCGCGATCTGGCCCTGGTAAATGGTCAACGTCACCTCGGCATCTTTGCGAAGGTAGAAGAATAGGGACGCCCCGGGTGCTTCACTTTCCCCTTCGAAGTTCGATGACGAGTAGTTAGTCCTATCGACAGCGACCCATCGGATCTCAGGTTCCGGTGTAAAGAAGAAAGCGTCCTCAGCCATGACCGTCGGCGTTAATGCTGACAGTGGGGCGATATCTGTGACATAAATGCCGCGTCCATGAGTAGCGACGACTAGATCATTGTCTCTTTCCTGAATCTTTATGTCGTGTACGGGACTCGTCGGCATGTCGAGTTTCATGCTGGTCCAGTTCTCGCCACCAGTGTTGGAAACCCAGACCTGAAATTCTGTACCAATGAAGAGTAGGTCCGGGTTTATGTGGTGCTCACGGATTACGTTGACCGGGCCATTCGGAAGGTTGGCCGAGATATCGGTCCAGGTTTCACCGAAGTCCGTGGTCTTATACACAAAGGGTCGAAAGTCGTCTCTTCGGTAGCCCGTATACGTAAGATACGCCGTCCCCAATTCGTGATGAGACGCCTCGACGCGACTGACCCAATATTCCGGATTGTTTGGGATATTTTCGTTCAAGAGGGTCCATGTCTCGCCTCCATCTTTAGTGATCTGAACATTCCCGTCGTCTGTCCCGACCCAGATGACACCCGCTTTGAGAGGTGATTCGTCAAAGGTCGTGATCGTACCGTACTGGATATTTCCGTCTCCGCCTCTACCTGTGGTCTGTGTGGCAGGATCGTCTTTTGTCAGGTCAGGGCTAATGACCTCCCAGGCCTCACCACGGAATTCTGAGCGGAGGACCATGTTGCCTGCGTGAAAGATGACGTTGCAGTCGTGCGGTGAGATTAGAATTGGAGCGTTCCAGTTCCATCGCATCTCAGGATCGTTGTACCGGATACCCTTTGTTTCTCCGGTCAACAGGTCTGTACGCCGGATGGGACCGAACTGAGACTCGTTGTAGAGGTGCCGGTTTTCGCACCAGTCGATCTCGTTGTACATCCCGTCGCCGCCTCCGACGCGTTCCCATTGCTCGAAGTAGACCGGGCCGCCCGCTGGGTTCGTGTGATAGGCCATGTGCGAGCCGTTGTCCTGCAGCCCCCCCATGACTCGGTAGGGACGTGAGTTATCTACGCCGACAGCGTAGAACTGCGCGAGCGACTGGAAATCAGGGTGGTACCAGTTTTCACCACCATCGTAGGAGATTCCCATACCATGATCGTAACCAAGGATGATGTGACGTGAATCGTCTGGGTTAATCCAGAGGGCGTGATCGTCTCCCCCGAAACCGTATGGACGCCGCTCCCACGTTTCGCCGCCGTCATAAGTACCCCATGACGCAGCTGATAGCACGTGAACGATATCGGCGTCGTTTGGATCGATGATGATTTGACCGTAGTAGTAGGCTGGACCACCACCGATCGACTGATTATCGGGACTCACTTTCTCCCAGTTCATTCCTGCGTTTTCGGAGCGGTAAACTTCACCACCGATCATTCCTCGAGACGACCTATGATCTAGGAGCTCCTGACGTCGTTCCTCGTCGGACATACCCTCCTTGTTTGCGTTTTCGATCGTCACGTACAAGACATTTGGGTCACTATGGTATACATCTACTCCGATCCGGCCCAGCATGCCTTCAGGGAGGCCCTGTCCGATCTGGATCCAGTTTTCGCCACCGTCCGTGGTCTTAAAAAGACGGCTCCCTGGGCCACCTAGGTCGAAGGTCCACGGCAGGCGAACCTTGTCGTAGGTCGCTGCGTAGAGAGTGTTTGGGTCGGTCGGATCCATGACTACGTCCACCACACCGATGTCTTGTCCCTCAGAACGATGGTTCAGTGAACGCTTCCAGCTTTGGCCTCCATCAGTCGATTTGTATAGGCCGCGCTCACCACCTGCTGAGTATAGTGGTCCTAGTGAGGCGACGTACACCACGTTCGGGTCCGTCGGGTGAACTACTATACGCCCTATATGCTGAGACATCGGAAGCCCAACGTTTGTCCAAGATTCACCCGCATCCGTCGATTTATAGACGCCGTTCCCCCAGTAAGAGGAGCGCGAGTTGTTTGCTTCACCTGAGCCGAGGTAAAGGATATTCGAGTCAGATGGAGAGACGGCGATAGCCCCGATTGAGAATACATCGGGTTGATCGTCGAAGAGTACGTCGAACGTGATGCCTCGATTTGTAGTTTTCCAAAGGTGGCCGGACGCTGTAGCTATGTAGAACGTGTGGGGATCATCGCTAGGCACTGCAATGTCCACGAAACGACCACTTTGTCGT
>CEUZ01046790.1_pt1 | contig 13561 bp, 11 predicted proteins | sample 361511 | NCBI WGS metagenome assembly CEUZ01 (sample SAMEA2622822, study PRJEB7988) | marine metagenome | biome: marine biome (ENVO:00000447); feature: surface water layer (ENVO:00002042); material: "saline water (ENVO:00002010), including plankton (ENVO:xxxxxxxx)" | depth 5 m
CCTGCATTTAAGCCAACAATATGATCTTTAAGTTCCCACAAAAACTCGTCCATTTGAAATACAGCATTGATTGTTTCGATTAGAACCGTAACTTTTACTGTACCAAGATTTAAACCTAATTTTTTTTCGCAAAATGAAATTATATCATTAAGCAGTCGGCACTCTAAATAATGCTCTAGTTTTGGTAGATAAAAATAAGGACCACTTCCATTCTCAATTAATTTTTTTGCATTATGAAATAATGAGAGTCCTAAATCAAAAAAAGTTCCAGATATTCTTTTGTTATCAATCGTTATATTTTTTTCATCTAAGTGAAGACCTCTAGGCCTAACTATAAGTACTGCAATTTTTTCGTTTAGTTTATATTCTTTTCCACTTTTTTGATCAATAAAATCAATTTTTCTACTAATAGCATCTTTTAGATTAAGCTGTCCTTGCAACAAGTTATCAAAAGTAGGTGTTAATGAATCTTCAAAATCAGTCATATAACAATTTGCTCCCGAATTTAATGCCGAGATAAACATTTTTTTTGGTACAGGAGGCCCTGTTATTTCAACCTGTCTTTTTAAAAGATCTTGAGGAATATTTTTTATTTTCCAATCAGTTTCTCTAATTTTTTTGGTCTCAGCGAGAAAATCTAGTTTTTCGCCATTATCAATAGCTTTTTGTCTTTCCTTTCTTTTGTCTAATAATTCTAATCTTCTACTATTAAATTCAGCGTGGATAGCCTGGATAAATTCAAGAGCTTCGTTGGATAAAATTTCATCATATCTTGGCAAAATTTTGCCACTAATTTTTATATTCTTATTCATAGTACAATATTTAAGTATATATATATTTTTAATCAAGTATTATTAGATTAACAAAATGAAAAATTATTTAGAATTTGAGCGCGACATAAAAACTTTAGAAGAAGAACTTGAAAAATTAAAAGATCCTTTTAATAAAGAGGGTTTATCAGAGGTAAATACTGATAAAATATCTGAAATTCAGAAACAAATTGATGAAAAATTAAAAGCTACTTATGTAAATTTAAATGAATGGCAAAAAACTCAAGTTGCTAGACACGAAGAAAGACCCAAGTCCAAGTTCCTTATTGAAAGTCTATTTACAGATTTTATTAATTTATCAGGAGATAGGCATTTTTCTGAAGACGAATCAGTTCTCGCTGGCTTTGCAAAATTTAAAAATAAGTCGGTTTTAGTTATTGGTCAAGAAAAAGGAGAGGATCTTGATAGTAGACTTAGAAGAAATTTCGGAATGATGCGTCCGGAGGGTTACAGGAAATGTATAAGATTAATGAGACTAGCTGATAAGTTTAATATTCCTGTTGTATCATTTATAGATACACCAGGAGCGTATCCGGGAATCGGAGCTGAGCAAAGAGGACAAGCAGAGGCAATAGCCAGCTCCATCGAATGCTGTATGTCACTTAAGGTCCCAATAATTTCAATTGTTATCGGAGAAGGTGGGTCGGGTGGAGCAATAGCATTAGCTTCAGCAAATAAAGTATTAATGTTCGAAAATGCAATTTATTCAGTTATCTCTCCAGAAGGATGCGCTTCTATACTATGGAAAGATCCTACAAAATCTTTGGAAGCGGCAAAAGCCATGAAGTTAACAGCGCAGGATCTTTTAAGAATGCAAATTATTGATGAAATAATAGAAGAGCCTCTTGGCGGTGCGCATCGCAACAAAGATCATGTAGTTTACACAGTTGAAGCGGTACTGGAAAAATATTTAGAAGAATTTAAAAATTTTTCACCTGACGAAATATTAAATCAAAGAAAAAACAAATTTTTGGAAATTGGAAAACAAAAAACTTTTGGTGCGTTCACAAAAGATATTGATTGGAAAATCAAAGACAATTATCTATCGGCATTTAAAGGTTTTTTAAAGAAATTTAAAAAAGAAATAATAATATTTTTAGCGATATCTTTATTAGTATTTTTATTTACGCTATAAAAAATTACAAAGCACCACAGCAATGCTTAAATTTCTTTCCAGTCGCTGGGCATTTTTCATTTCTAGGTATTTTTTTTTCATTGTGAAGATTTAATAAACAATCAGGATTATTTTTTAATTTATTATTGCTCTTTTTAACAGGGGCTTCTTCTCGCGAAACAATTTCCAAATTATTAAGAAAAGTAATAAAGTCAGTTTTAATTTTTAATAACAAGTTTTCAAATAAATTGAATGCTTCTTTTCTAAATTCTTCCAAAGGATCTTTTTGTGCATAACCTCTTAATCCAACTACCTGTCTTAGATGTTCAAGATATTGTAGGTGTGATCTCCACAAAAAATCAATAGTTTGTAAAAAAACTCTTTTTTCTAATTCAATGTTTGAGTTTTTGCCAAGCATTTGAATTCTTTTATTTCTAAATTCGTGAAATTTTTTTTTAATCACATTTTCAAAGTCTGAATTTTTTAATGTAATTATTTTTTCAAATTCTTCACTTTTAAGTGATCTACCAACTACTGGAACTATTTTATTTTTTAAGGCATCAATTTGATTTTCTCTGATATAGATTTCCTTTTCAGATACAAAGCTTTTAGTAAGATCATCTAAAAAAGAATTTATTATTTCAATAATATTTTCAGATTTAAGAATTTCCTTTCGCTGTTCAAAAATGACTTTTCTTTGGTCATTCATTACATCGTCGAATTTTAACAGTGTTTTTCTTATATCAAAATTTCTAGCTTCTACTCTTTGCTGGGCTCTTTCGAGAGCTTTGTTTATCCATGGATGGTTTATGGATTCGCCTTCTTTCATTCCAAACTTTTTCATTATACCATCGATCGATTCTGAGCCAAATATTCTCATGAGATCATCTTCTAAACTAATATAGAACATAGATTTTCCAGGATCTCCTTGCCTTCCAGATCTTCCTCTTAGCTGATTATCAATTCTTCTACTTTCATGTCGTTCAGTTCCAATTACAAACAATCCTCCATTTTTTTTAACTTCATTCTTTTCCATTAAAATTACGTCTCTTTTTTTATTTAATTCATCTTTATCTAAAAAAGTTTGGTTACCACCCAGCTGAATATCTGTGCCTCTTCCAGCCATATTTGTTGCAATAGTTACCGCTCCGAGCTTGCCTGCTTCAGAAATTATTTTTGCTTCCTTTTCATGGTGCTTAGCGTTTAGAACGTTGTGCTCAATTCTTTTTTCTTTTAGAAATGATGAAATTTTTTCAGACTTTTCAATGCTAGTTGTTCCTACTAAAACAGGTTGATTATTTTTTCTACAATCTTCAACATTTTTTAAAATAGCATCATATTTTTCTTTTTCAGTTCTATATATTTGATCATTTAAATCATTTCTTATCATGGATTGATTTGTTGGTACCGAAACAGTTTTTAATTTATATATATCAAAGAATTCTTCAGCCTCAGTAATTGCAGTTCCCGTCATTCCTGATAGTTTTTCATATAGTCTAAAATAATTTTGATAAGTAATAGATGCTAGAGTTTGATTTTCACTCTGAATTTCAACATTTTCTTTTGCCTCCAGGGCCTGATGCAGACCATCTGAGAATCTTCTTCCTTCCAGCACTCTACCAGTAAATTCATCTATAATTTGTACTTTATTATCTTTAACAATATAGTCAGTATCTTTTGAAAATAATAAATTTGCTTTCAAAGCTTGATTAATATGGTGAACCAAATTGATGTTTTGAGGATCATAAAAATTATTATTTTTTAGAATACCATATGTTTGAGATAGTTTTTCTATTTTATCGATTCCTTTTTCAGAAAGCATAACGTTTCTATTTTTTTCATCCAATTCATAATCTATCTTTTCAAGTTTTTTTATAAATTTATTACATACAAAATATTGATCAGACTTATCCTCAGTAGCTCCCGAGATTACTAGTGGAGTTCTAGCTTCATCAATTAAAATACTATCAACCTCATCAACAATACAAAAGAAATGATTTTTTTGTACCATCTCTTTAATATCATATTTCATATTGTCTCTAAGGTAATCAAAACCAAATTCGTTGTTAGTTCCATAAGTGACGTTACAATCGTAACTTTTTTTTCTGCTTGCATCATCCATGTCACTAAAAATACATCCAACGGATAAACCTAAAAAATTATATATTTGTCCCATCCAATTAGAATCTCTTTTAGCTAAATAATCATTTACCGTTACAACATGAACACCTTTTTTTGTCAGTGCATTTAAATAAACAGGAAGTGTAGAAACCAAAGTTTTTCCTTCTCCTGTTTTCATTTCTGCTATTTTTCCTTGGTGAAGTATTATTCCACCCATAAGCTGCACATCAAAATGTCGTTCACCAAGAGTTCTTCTTGCAGCTTCTCTGACGCAAGCAAATGATTCTGGTATTAGCTCTTCCAAACTCATACCTTTTTCAATTTTTGACATAAATTCAGCCGTTTTGGCTGGAAAGCTCTCATCATCAAGTTTTTTAATTTTACTTTCCCAACTATTTATTTGATTGATGGTAGCTCTTAGCCGGTCAAGCTCTCTTTGACTTGAATTCTTTACAAATTTACCGATAATTTGACCAATGTTTAACATAAATAGTTATTTTTTTTTTATTAAAGTAGTATAAATTATATTAGTTCATTTAAGACTTATATAAGCAATAATTAAAATTTTTAAACACTTATGACTTTAAATCTTAAAAATCTATTAAACCCAAAAGTCAAGATGTCAAAAATGGGTGAATTTCAAGAATTACAGTCGATTGATGGGCTAGAAGTTTCAGCAGTATCTGCAGATTTGTATGGAGATGGAAGAGATGATCTTACTTTATTTTATTTTCATGAAGGGGCAAATTTTGGTGCAGTATATACCACTTCAAAAATAACATCTGCTAATATTAATTGGAACTTAAAAATTAAGAGACATTTTGTAAAGGCTCTCTTAGTAAACACACAAAACGCAAATGCATTTACGGGAATAAAAGGAGCTCAAGGATTAAAGGAGATTGCTTACACCCTATCCAAAGCACTTACTTTAAAATCTTCTCAAAATCCAAAAGGTATAAATGAAGTTGTAAAAATAACCGATCTATTATTTGCGTCAACAGGAGTTATTGGAGAAGATTTTCCTCACATCAAAATAAAAAACAGAATATCTGAATTAGTTAAAAAATTAAAAACAGAACAAAATAAATATGTTTGGTTTAAAGCTGCTTCATCAATAATGACCACTGACACAAGACCAAAACTTGCTTATGAAGAATGCAAAATTGGTAGCAAATTAATTAAAATTTCAGGCATAGCTAAAGGGTCAGGTATGATTGCCCCAAACATGGCAACTATGTTAGCGTTTATATTTACTGATGCAAATATACCTTCGGTTTTTTTAAAAGCTTTATTAAAAAAAGTTTCTACAACAACCTTTAATGCTATAACTGTAGATGGAGATACATCAACAAACGACATGGTAGCGATATTTGCAACTGGCAAAGCAAAAAATTCAAAAATTTATAATGTTTTAGATCCAAAACTTCAAGATTTTGAAAAAGCTTTACAAAGGCTGTCATTAAATCTTTCAAAACAAATAGTTGTTGATGGCGAAGGTGCAAAAAAATTTATTACTGTTGACGTTGTTAATGCTAGGTCAGCAAGTATGGCAAAACACATTGCATTTTCTATAGCAAATTCTCCATTATTCAAAACTGCTGTTGCCGGAGAAGATCCAAATTGGGGAAGAATAGTTATGGCTATTGGAAAATCGGGTGAGAATATTATTCCAAATAAAGTTCAAATAAAAATTGGAGATTTTATAGTTGCTGAACAAAGTAGAGTATCTAAGGATTATGATGAAAAAAAAATAAAGGAATATATGAAATGGGACTCCATTAAAGTAGAAATTAATTTAAATATTGGTAGCGCCTCGTTCACTACTTACACCTGTGATTTTACTCATGATTATATAGATATAAACGCTGACTACCGAAATTAATACTTGTTTTTTTTTTAACTACAATTACATAATACCTAAATGATAAAATACAATCTTTCATGCAAGTGTGGAAAAAATTTTGAGAGCTGGTTCTCAAGCTCTGCAGAATACGATTCTTTAAAAAAAAATAAACTAGTTAATTGTATTTATTGTGGCTCTATATCAGTCAAAAAATCTATTATGTCTCCGAATTTACCTGGAAAATCAAACAAGAGTTCAAAAGGCAACCTAGTTGAAAAAAAAATAAAGAAGCAACTTTTAAATTTTAAAAAATTTATTGAAAAAAATTGTGTAGATGTTGGTGATAAATTCCCTCAAGAAGCTAGAAGTATTCATTATGATAAAAAAAAATCTAAAGGAATATATGGAAAGGCTACTCCGGAAGAAACCGCAGAACTGCAAGAAGAAGGTATTGATGTAGCAACAATTCCCTGGATAAATAAAACTGAAAATTAGTTTTTGAAAAAAGTAGAAATATAATTTACAGAAATATCTCCACTTTTAGTCCATTTTCTAGAAAAAGGATCAAATTTCATTCCAACCACATCATCAGAAGTAAAATTTTTCTTTTTAGTTATTTCTTCTAATTCATTTGGTGTTAAAAATTTTTCCCAATCATGAGTTCCTATTGGTAGCCATCTTAAAATGTACTCCGCTCCAACAATTGCAAATAAATAGGATTTTAGATTTCTATTTATAGTGGCGACAAACATAATTCCATCTTTATTAATTAAACTTGAGCATTTTTCTATAAAAAAATCTACATTAGAAACATGTTCTATTACTTCCATATTTAAAATAACATCAAATTTTTTTTTTAATTTTAAATTTTCCGGCGAACTATGAATGTATTCTATTTTTAATCCCATTTCTTTTGCATGTAATTTTGCTACTTCTATATTATTTTTTGAAGCGTCTATTCCAGTCATATTTCCTCCTAGTCTTTTTAAAGGTTCACACAATAGACCACCACCACAACCAATATCTAAAATGTTTAATTTATTTAATGGTTTTAAAGATCTAGAGTTTAGCTTAAAATAGGAAATTAATTTTTGCTTAATAAATTTAATTCTAGCAGGATTAAACTGGTGCAAAGGTTTAAATTTGCCGTTTGGATTCCACCACTCCTTGGCCAATTTTGAAAATTTTTCTATCTCTCTTTTATTAATTGTAGTCAAAACTGTATTTTTTTAGATTTACTTGTAAATTTTAAAATAAAGAGTATTTATTACCAAATAATATATAAAGTAAATGGTATATTTTGAACTATGAAAAGATTGGTCCTTAAGTTTGGCGGAACTTCTGTTGGAAATATTGAAAAAATACAGAACGTAGCTAAAATTATTAAAAAAAGTCATGACACTGGTAATGAGATTATTGTTGTTGTCTCAGCGATGTCAGGAGTTACTAATGATTTGATTAACAAATCAAATCAAATAAATAATAATTTTGATAGAAAAGAATTAGATGTACTGCTTTCTTCTGGAGAGCAGATCTCCTGCTCTTTGTTAGCTGGAGCACTTCTAAGCTTAGGTCTTAAAGCAAGATCTTGGCTTGGTTGGCAGATCCCAATTTTTACAAATGACAACTATACATCTTCCCAAATAATAAAAATTAAAACTGATGAGATTGTAAACTTTATTTCTAAAAAAGGCGTGGCGGTAATTCCAGGTTTTCAAGGAGTCTCATCCGAAAGCAGAATTACAACTTTGGGTCGCGGAGGATCAGATTTATCTGCTGTTGCTATAGCAAAATTTTTTGATACAGATTCTTGCGAAATTTATACTGATGTGGAAGGGGTGCTTACAACAGATCCTTCGATAAATGAAAAAGCTAAAAAAATTGACAAAATATCCTACGAAGAAATGTTGGAAATGTCTTCTTTAGGAGCAAAAGTTATGCAACCTAATGCTGTTCAGGCTTCTATGATTAACAATATACCTGTTCATGTAAGATCTACTTTTTCTGAAAAATCTGGAACACAAATAGTATCTGAAGATGAGGCTGATTATTTAAAATCGGTAACTGGAATAGCATATTCAAAAAGTAATGCCAAAGTTTCCATTGTTGGAGTTGTTGATAAACCCGGAGTTGCAGCAGATGTTTTTGAACCTATAGGGAAAAATAATATTAATGTCGATATGGTAATTCAGAATACTTCTTTGGATGGAAAAACAGCTAATATAACTTTTACCATTAAACAGCAAGATTTAAGTAAAACATTGGATATAATTGAAAGGAATAAAAAAAAATTAAATTATAAAAAAATAACGCATGATGATAAGCTTGCTAAAGTATCAATTATTGGCGCAGGCATGATATCAAGTCCTGGGGTAACGTATAAAATGTTCAGATCATTGGCAGATAAAAAAATTAACATCTTGGCAATTTCAACTTCAGAAATAAAAATTTCTGTACTAATAAGAGAAGATTTTACACAAAAAGCAGTAAAAACATTGCATACTGAATTTAAATTGGACTAATAGTTAGATGAGCATAAGACCTTTTCGAGATATTAAAAGAAGAAAAACAAAAAAAATTAAAGTAGGAAAAGTTGAAGTTGGTGGAGATGCACCAATATCAGTTCAATCTATGACGAATACCTTAACAACTGATATAAAAAAAACGATATACCAGATTAATGAGCTAGCGGAAGCAGGAGCAGATATTGTTAGAGTTTCTTGCCCAGATCAAGAATCTTCTTATGCTATTAAAAAAATTATTAAAAATATAAAAGTGCCATTAGTAGCAGATATTCATTATCATTATAAAAGAGCTATTGAAGCAGCAGATTCTGGGGCAGATTGTTTAAGAATTAACCCAGGAAATATTGGATCGAAAGATAGAGTAAAAGAAATAATTAAAGCTGCTAAAGAAAATAATTGTTCCTTAAGAATAGGTGTAAATGCTGGATCTTTAGACAAGAAAATTTTAGAAAAATATAAAGAACCTTGCCCAGAAGCATTAGTAGAAAGTGCATTAAATAATATTAAGCTTATTGAGGATGAAAATTTTTTTAACTTTAAAATAAGTGTTAAATCATCAGATGTTTTTTTGGCTACCAAAGCTTACAGGATTTTATCAAGCAAGTGTAATTATCCTCTACATCTAGGTATCACTGAAGCCGGCAGTTTAAAATCAGGAAGCGTAAAGTCGTCAATTGGCATGGGTATTTTATTAATGGAAGGAATAGGAGATACCATAAGAGTTTCATTATCAGAAAATCCAATTGAGGAAGTAAAGATAGGCTATGAAATATTAAAATCTCTTAATTTAAGACATAGAGGTGTTAATATTATTTCATGTCCATCTTGTGCACGCCAAGCTTTCCCAGTAATAGATACTGTTAAAATTTTAGAGCAAAAACTTTCTCACATTAAATCACCAATTACAATTTCAATAATTGGCTGCGTAGTTAATGGTCCTGGAGAAGCAGCTCAAACCCAAATAGGGTTAACTGGAGGCGGTCAAGGAAACCATATGATGTATCTTTCAGGAGTACCACACCACAAAGTAGCTAGCGATAAGATAATAAAAGAAGTTGTTAATTTAGTAGAAAAAAAATCAAAAGAATTAATTAATAATTAAATTATAAAAGATGATTCCAATCAACAAAGTAAAAAATATAATTAGCACCTATGAAAATCTCGAAAAAGAGCTTGCTTCAGGAAATATTGATAAAAATAATTTTGCAAAAAAATCAAAAGAATATTCCAGCATAAAGGAAGTAATTGATATAGCAAAAGAATATATAAACTTTAATAAAGAAAAAGAAGATATAGAAAAAATTATAAATGATAAGCAAAGTGAAAAGGAAATGATTGAATTGGGTAAAAAGGAATTAGTTCAATTAACAAAGAAAAAAGAAAAAAATGAAAATATATTAAAAATTTATCTTCTTCCAAAAGACGAGGCAGATAGCAAAAATGCCATTTTAGAAATACGAGCTGGAACCGGAGGTTTGGAAGCAACCTTATTTGTAGCAGATCTTTATAAAATGTATGAAAAAGTTTGTTTAAACAAAAAATGGGCATTTGAAATTATAAATATATCTAAAAGTGATGCGGGTGGTTTTAAGGAAGTTATTTTACTTATTAAAGGTAATAATATTTATTCATTTTTAAAATTTGAATCTGGCGTTCATAGAGTTCAACGTGTACCAGCAACTGAAACACAGGGAAGGGTCCACACTTCTGCTGCTACAGTTGCAGTTTTACCTGAAGCAGAAGAAGTAGATGTTAAGATAAATGAAAAAGATTTAAGAGTAGATGTTTTTAGATCTAGCGGACCCGGTGGTCAATCGGTTAATACAACAGATAGTGCAGTTAGAATTACCCATCTTCCATCGGGAATTGTTGTCAGCCAACAAGATGAAAAATCGCAACACAAAAATAGAGCCAAAGCTATGAAAATTTTAAGATCAAGAATATATGATTTTGAGAGAGAAAAAAAAGATAAGGAGAGATCGATAGATAGAAAAAATCAAATAGGTTCAGGTGACAGATCTGAAAGAATAAGAACTTATAATTTTCCCCAAGGCCGAGTGACAGATCACAGAATTAATTTAACAATGCATAAGTTGGAAGAATTTTTAAGCGGTGATGCTTTTGAAGAAATTTCTCAAAATTTAATAATGCAAGATCAAGAAAAGAAACTAAGTAATTTAAAACAGTAAATGATTTTAGAAAATACAATAAAACAAGCTTCTGAATTTTTAAAAAAAAATAAAATTAGCACTCACCAATTAGACGCCCAAATTATTCTTGCAGATATTTTGGGAGTTTCTAAAGAATTTTTATTAATTAATGAAAACGTAGAAATTTCTAATAAAATTAAAAAAAAATATGATAAAGCTATTCAAAGAAGAAAAAAAAATGAACCAGTAGCTTATATTACCGGAAAAAAAGAATTTTGGAGTAATAATTTTGAAGTAAGTTCTGCTACCCTCGTTCCTAGACCCGAAACAGAACTTTTAATTTATAAGATAGTTGATATTTATAAAAATAAAAAAATAAGTATTTTGGATATTGGAACTGGTTCAGGCTGTATATTGATCTCAATACTAAGAGAACTAAAATTTTCTAAAGGATTAGGCATAGATATTTCATCTGATGCTATAAAAATAGCAAAACAAAATTCTCAAAAATTCAATTTAAAAAATAGATCAAAGTTTAAAGTATGTGATGTAAACAACTTAAATGTGGGCAAATATGATTTAATAGTTACAAACCCCCCTTATATTGCAATTAAAGATATAAAAAATTTAAGTAAAGATATAATTAACTATGAGCCTATAATTGCATTAAACGGAGGTATCGATGGACTTGACCTTATAAAAAAAATTATTTACAAATCAAACAATCTTTTAAAAAAAAACGGTTTATTTGTAACTGAAATTGGTAATCAACAGTATTTAAAAGTATCCTGGCTTCTAATGAAAAATGGATTTAGAGAGATCAGTAAAGTGTATGATTATAAAAGAAATGTGCGTTGTATAATGAGCACAAAGATATGATTTTTTAAATTTTTAAAGATATATATTTTGACAAGCTTAAATGTAAATAGGTATTATCAAGACTTCTATATTATAAAAAATATGATTCTCATTAAATAATATGCGTAATCGCAAAAACAAAAGATTTAGATATCGTTCAAACGGCAGAGGTCCACACATTCGTCATAATGGTGGTGACCAAACAAGAATAAGTCCAAATTCATTTTCTAATGATAGGCCGAGAAATAATTTCAAATCGCATCAAAGCGCAGATAAATTAGCTGAAAAATATTATACCTTAGCTAAAGAAGCACTCTCATCCGGAGATAAAATTTTATCGGAAAATTATTTTCAACATGCAGATCATTTTATGAGAATAGTTCAGATTAAAAACTTAAATCAAGCTCAACATAAAATTGAAACTAATAATGAAAATAAAAGTGAACAAAATAATTTAAAAGAAAATATTCAAAATACATCTGCCGAAGAAGAAAAAAAATAAAAATTATATTTAATTATTCTTTATTATCAATTAACTCAGCAATTTGCACGTCAGTTTTAATTCTGTGAATTTCAAACTGTTTTCTTTCTGCGTCTTTAAGTATTTTTCCAGATGGTAACTTTAATTTTTGAGAGTTAACTTTTTTTCCGTTCACAACAACTTCATAATGCAAATGAGGTCCAGTTGACATGCCTGTAGATCCAACATAACCGATAATTTCTCCTTGTTTCACTTTTTTTCCAGCTTTTATTCCTCTAGCGAAACTTTTCATATGTGCATAAATTGTTTCGTAAGTAGAATTATGTTTTATTTTTACACAATTACCTCCTCCGCCACACCATTTAGCTAAAACAACAGTTCCTGTTCCAGAAGCCATAATAGGAGTTCCTTCTGGTGCTGCAAAATCAGTTCCTTGATGCATTTTTGTAAAACCAAGTATGGGATGTTTTCTCATTCCAAAGGACGAGGACAACCTAGCTCCGTTGATTGGTGTTTTCATTAAAGCTTTTTCAACACTTTTTCCATTAATATCAAAATATCCATAGTTTTTATCATCGCCAAATTTATAAAGAGTAATTTCTCGATTATTTACACTCATGTGAGCAAAGAGAATAGAGCCGCTTTTCACAAATTCCCCATATTCATCATAATAATTTTCATACATTATTTTGAAATAATCGTTTTTTCTTATATCTCTTTGAAAATCGATTTCAAAACCAAAGATTCTTGCAAATTCAATAATTGTTTCTGGATTAATATTTGCATTAACTGCGGAAGAATATAAATTTTTTTTAATTATATTATCTGATAAGATTTTCTTTTTATAAAGTTTAGTAATAATTTTTTTTGCTACAATTTTATTATCATCATTTTTAACTATTTCTATAGATGTACTTTTGCTAATTGGTACTGCAAATTTTACTATAGTATTTTTTGTCTCATCTATTTTTTTTTTTATAACAATCTCTACCTTATTGCCCGCTAACAACTTATTAGGATTTCCGAACTCTTTATACTGTTCAATTATACTTTGAATTTCGTTGTTTTTTATTTTATAAGTTTTCAATATTTTTTGAATATTTTCTCCCTTTTGAATTTCATGATTTATATTGAAAAAAGGAGATTGGATTTTTGATAGTAAAAAATTTTTAATTATTGATAAATCTGTATCTTGATAGGCCGTGTTTATTTTTTTTGAGGCTGGTATATCGTCGTTTTTAAAAGAAATTACAATTATAACTAGAAAAGCAAGGGATAATGCCATTAAGCTTAAATGTTTGAAATTTTCCGACTTAATTTTAAAATATTGTTGCATAAAAGATTTAGGCAATTTTAAATTGCATTCTTTACTTTTGTCAATTTTATAGCCTAATTTTTCAAAATTTGCGTCAAAAATTCCTTATTTTTCATTGCATTTTAAGAGAATATTCGCCTTGATTTATTTAGTAATTCGCGTATAAGCAACGGTCCAACCCCCAAAAAGGTTAAATTTCTTAGCTAAATTGTGGAGTTGTTAATTGAAAATGCCAATTATTGAACTGCACGGTGTAGTTTTATAATTGTCCATTTTGAGCTTTTTAAAATTGTAAAAAAAGAAGAAGAGAAGTGTGGACGGTTA
>CEUZ01077913.1_pt1 | contig 13554 bp, 11 predicted proteins | sample 361511 | NCBI WGS metagenome assembly CEUZ01 (sample SAMEA2622822, study PRJEB7988) | marine metagenome | biome: marine biome (ENVO:00000447); feature: surface water layer (ENVO:00002042); material: "saline water (ENVO:00002010), including plankton (ENVO:xxxxxxxx)" | depth 5 m
TTTGATAGGCCCATCATTCGCAGAGTCTGTGCAAAACTCTTTACCGTGTTAACAGTAAGAGTTCGTGTCTTCCTGAGTTTTCCGATTTCAAAATAGCCGCGTTTCTCAGAATAGGAAACATTGCCCAAAGACCGGATGGGAAATGAAAGATCTGGTTTTTTGAGCTTCCCTATTAGAGAGTGAACGCCTTTGGCCGTATTCACGATTGCTTCGACCGTGGTTCCATCAAGGTCTTCGCTCTCGCGTTTGTTCTTTTTGGTCGATTTTTTCTTACCGGTTTTTTTAGTTCGCCGTGCAGCCATAAAGGTTTCCTGTTAGTGCTTCCTACTATGCTCAAGCACGTGTGTTAGATCGGATACAACTTCTCCAGTCTGTTTCTCTGATAGTCCTAAAATTTGCTGAAGTCCTATGGCTACCTGGGGAATGTATTTCTCAATGTAGGCTCGCTTTTTGTTTTCATCCTCTGCCCTTTTTTTCTTCCTTATATGTGTTGCGACTTGCCTTCCACACTCCTGTAAGGCGAGTTTCAACTCCTTAATTATTTCAGGGTAATGCGCGATAGCTTCCTTGCTTTCAGAAGTAAAGGGAACCCAGACACTTGCAATATGGATCATTAGTACCATTGGCCCTACAGGAAGGGCTCCGCGGGGCTGCTGCATCTGGTACGATTTCCAGTCGGTTCCTGAGACAGCTTTTGTCATGGCACAGGCACCTTGCTGGTATTGGAGCGGGACCCGATTTGCGAATCTGTAAACGGTTACACTGTCTTCCCCCGACAATTCACCTCCATAGGCTAAGCCAACTTCGACGGCGAAAGGGTTTCCACGGTAAACGGTTGGTCTACGAGTTATCGAAGCATAAAAATCAGCTTTAACCTCCGCTCTTAAAGCACGTCCAATTAATTCTTCTCCGATTGGGGCAATACAGTCCGTCGGAGGGGCCATGATCTTTACATCGGAGATAGATTGGTGGACACGTTCTGCCTCTTCCCGACTCATGTCCTTAGGGCGTCGAGAAGGTTGCATTTTGGCTTTAGAACAGATCTCTTCCGCGATTCTGGCGGAAACCCTGGAGAAGTCCTTTACAAGGCACCCTTTGAGATTCCGTGCCGTCGTATCTCGAAACATTTGCATGAGAACGCCAAGTTCGACTCCGTAGGGATGGGGTTTTATCTCTTCGGTTTCGGGAGGGAGCTCTTTAGTAACTCTGGGAAAGCGAACAGTTTCTTGTGATTTGCTTTCCGTGCTAGGCGGTAAGAAGTCAATAGATGCGTGAGGGTTTGCCAATGAGATTTGATGAATGTAGGCATCGATCGAGTGTTGTCCCCCTCGATAACCGCCTTCTAGTTCGATCTGTACTTGGGTGCCATGATCACGGTCCCAATCGACTTCTTCATCTTTTTTCACTCTAGGCTGATTCGTTTTTGTGTCGATGACTAATTCGAAGTAGTGAGCCGATTTACTCTTTCCTGTGCGAGTGACGATTGATATCGGTTTCCCTGTGGTTAAAAGTCCATACATTCCCGCGGCACTAATGCCGATGCCCTGTTGTCCTCTGCTCTGACGTAGTCTGTGGAATTTTGATCCATAGAGCAGTCGTCCGAAAATTTTTGGAACTTGGGCACGAAGAATACCAGGACCATTGTCGCAAATTGTAACTAAAAATCTGGATTCGCTTTTTTGTTGTATCTGTACTTCGATCTCAGGTGAGATTCCTGCCTCTTCGCAGGCATCCAAAGAGTTGTCCACTCCCTCCTTTACCGTTGTCAACAGTGCCTTTGCAGGGTTATCAAAGCCCAAAAGGTGTCGATTCTTCGCGAAAAATTCCGAAACCGAGATGTCGCGCTGAGCCTTCGCCAAATCGGATGCATTTGAACGAATTCTTCGCGCCTTCGATTGTTCCGAACGGCCTTTACTGTGTGATTTTCCCTTTCGGTTTTCTCGTTCGTCGGCATTGATTGCATCGTTGCTAGAGGAGGACCGCCTCCGTGTAGCTTTCTTACGTTGTTTGGTCTTGGACTCGAAGGAGAAAGAGTCCTGCTTACTCATTATGTTCTAACCCCCGCTATACAGAATACTATAATGGGCGATAAGGTTTCTTTCGAGTCGAAGATGATCAAAGAGGGACGAGGTCAGGGTCACTAATTTCTTTCCGGGTCAATTTCCCTTTTTCATAAAGAGAGGTTACGTCGATTTTTCCATCTGCGTTCTTGTCCTCCCGGCGCTTTTTTAGAAAGACTGACTCGCCGATTTTCTCATAATCCTCGAATGTATCCCTGCGTCCATCTGTATTCGTGTCTTTCTCAACACGCCGGATAAATTCGGGCCCCGCCCCCTCTCGTTCGTATAGAAGCCAGGTATCCATGACTCCATCTCCATCGAGATCTTCCTCGGCTCGTTTCAGAACTCTGTTTTCGAAATAACTGACGCGATCTATCTGGCCATCTGTGTTCAGGTCGTGCTCCTCTCTAATCAGGGAGTCCCCCTGGTAGTGAAAGAAAGCGTCTTTGCGCCCGTCATGGTTGCGATCTACTTCACGAACGATCATTTGGCCAGAAGATGAGTAAGTCTGCCATTCATCCGGTTCTTTATCTCTGTTTTCATCTAGGAGTATGTGACTGATTTCACCTTTTTTGTACTCGATCCATGTATCGATCGAGCCATCATAGTCGCGATCGAGTTCCTTACGGAGAAGGGTGCCATCTTCTTCGTCGTAGTAACGCAACTCCTCCGCTGTCCCGTCCTCGTCTGCATCAAGTGTCCGAACAGAAACTTGCAAAGGTTGTTCGTTGTTCCATCTGCCAGCCGGTATGACCTGTCTTTCTTTCTCAAAAATGGCAATCGGAAGTTCGCGTTGAATTGGAAGAGAGGGCGTAGCGCGTTTTTCTATGGTGGTTTCTAACTTTTGAATCTCCTGCTCAAGTCTTTTAGGGTCTGAGGTTTGTAAGGCTGTTGTTTGATTTCCAGGGTTACCTTTGAGAAGGGGGTCGGAACCCTGAACGGAATGGGGGGTTGGTGGCAAGACGGCTTGATCAGTTTGCTCCTTGCGGTCTATTTCCCTTAGGAGGGCTTCCTGCTTCGCGAGCTCATTTTCAATCTGGTCCTCCAAGTTGTCTTGTCGGTTAATCTCGTTTTCAAGTTCCGCCTCAATGTCCTGCTCTCTTCGACTTTCTGCTGGGGACCTGCCCGGCCTCGCGCCTCCGCCCCCGGGTTTCCCAAACGGGACCTGACCTGTGATGGCTCCATATATGAGCATGGTTCCCGCACCAACAGCGGCTCCGATAGGGCCTAATTGGCCGCCCACAACTGCGCCGACCATTGCACCCTCAACGGCCGCCTGTGTTCGGTTCGTCGGCTGGTTTGCTCCTGAGGCCTTTTTGGTTGGTTTGGTTGTAGTATCTGCTCCCGACGGGTCGCTCTTCTGAGTCGTCGGAGGCAATCCAGAATTGGTAGGTCTAGTGCTCCTTGTGGTGGTGCAGCCTGACTCGAGCAGCACAAAGACTATAAGCAGGAGTCCAACAGCTCGTAGACTGGCAGATTTAAAGCGCCGTTTATCGTCTGATTTTTGCCATCCAGGCTGACTCTGAGTCACGAGTGTTACCACCCTCTTTTCGGCCTTAGTGTATCGTGTCTGAAAACTAAGTTAGGGGAATGAACATTAGCAGTCATGGAGCCGGGTGACCCAGGGGGATTTGCGCTAACTTGTCCTGCTGTACCGAAACTAGATGCTGAGTGTTTGAGGTTGCAGCTAACTGGAGCTTAGTCCTCTCCGAGCCTTTGATCCTGTTCAGACGTTGGAACTCAGACTTTCGAGATAATCACGGAGTAAAACTAGATAATGTGCACCCTTGTCGTACTCCACAGGTGTGACCCCGACTTTCCTCTAGTGGTAGCTGCAAACCGAGACGAATGGCTCGTTAGACAGGTGGGTGATTTTGAAATCCGTCCAGCCGGGCAACGTGTCGTTCTCGCTCCAAAGGATCTTCAGGCCGGAGGAACTTGGCTGGGATTAAATGACAAAGGAATCTTTGCGGCGATTACCAATCGCCCTGGTGAAAAGGACGACAATCGGAGATCACGTGGTCTGTTGGTAATGGATGCTCTAGCCTGCGAGGATATTCGAGAAGCCGCTCAAGCTTTAGAGGCTTTGCCCGATGGGGCGTATAATGGGTTCAATTTGTTCGTTGCAGATGCCGAGAGTGCAATAATGGCCACTTATGATGAGAAGGTCTCGTTGATGAGATGTGAGGCTGGCCCTCACGTAATCGGTAATTCAGATCCTAACGATATTATTGCGCCTAAGGTTTCTCGGATTTTGACCAATGTAAAGAAGGTGGCCGAGAAACCTCCGCAAGAGTGGGTTTCTGAGCTCACGGAGGTTTGTCGCAGCCACGAGGGTGAACCGCCTTATGGCGCTACATGCGTTCATGCAGGAGAGTATGGGACGAAAAGCTCCACGCTGTTAGTTTTTGACGAGACCGGCCCTTCGGTATTGAAACATTCCTGGGGGGCACCTTGTGAGACGGAATACCAAAATTTGAGCAACCTTCTTGAAGAGTTGAAGCCTTACAAAAGTAAGCTTTGGCAAAAGAGCAGTTTGAATTAATTCAACTGTCAATCTGACTTGTATGTAGGAGAGATCTATGAGACGTATCGGAAGTAATATTCGTAAACAAAACACAGATGACCGATCAAATCGGGTGATGAAAAACATCATTCGGTACACGGATGACGAAGAGCCTAGAAACGAATATCCCAAGCTGATTGTATCGCCACCTAAACCATCTTCCTGCTGCAGCGAAGAAAATCGCGTGATGGTTGGATCAACAAAAGAAATAGACGGCTTCAAGTTTTGCTACAAAATATGTGGAACCTGCGGCCACGCGGTAAAATATTATTATCCTGCCGTTGAAGGTACCAGTGAGTCAGTTAAGGACTATAGGAAATGGAAGCGTTACATGGCTCAATGAGGCATGTAACTTTTGCCCTATAAAGTAAAACCTTGCAAGAAATAACGGATCTTAGTTCGGCCGAAAACTATTTGAACGGTTTGGTCAACCTAGAGAGGAGCAACTTAAAACCTAGGCCAAGGTTATCGTTATCTCCCATAACTCATCTTCTCGAACATATTGGAAATCCACATTTCGCGTTCCAAGTTCTTCACATCGCAGGTTCAAAAGGAAAAGGCTCAACCGCTTTGTTTGCCGAGAGCCTTTTACTTTCGGCAGGCGTTAAAGTTGGTACATACACGTCACCGCACCTCCAACAATGGACTGAAAGGTACAGGATAGGGGGGCGAGAGGTAGAAGGAAAAGCTCTTTTTGAGGAGGTCTTGAGGCTTCAACCTCACGTTGAATCCCTTCGTGGTACCTTAATGCAGCCGACGTTTTTTGACGTTTCAACTGCTCTAGCTTTCTCCCTATTTAAAAGATTCTCAGTCACCCATGCGATAGTGGAAGTCGGTCTCGGCGGCCGCTTAGATTCAACTAATGTAGTTAATGCCAGAGTCTCCTGTGTGACAAGCATTGAGTTGGAGCACACTGAAATTTTGGGAAATACTCTTGAGGAAATTGCATCTGAAAAGGCTGGAATTATTAAGAACAGTTCGCCCGTAGTGGTCGGAGACTTGTCTATCGCACCGCAAAAAATAGTTCTCGAAAGAGCCCAGTCTCAAAACGCCGAAAGTTTTGTCCTAGGATCGGATTTTGGTATCGATTTCTCAACTACACCGCTGACTATTTACGACGGTTCATTCAAAATTCCATTCCGTACTAAATTGCTTGGGAGCATTGCACCGAAAAATGCTGCGATCGCCCTCGCATGTGTCAGAAGGTTCCCTGACATTTCGATTTGCAAACCTCAAGCGGCGAAAGCACTTTCCACTACAGAGCTCCCCGGTAGGCTCGAAATAGTTAGTAATTCTCCTACGGTACTCGTTGATTCGGCACATACTCCAGAGTCAGCAAAATTTGCACGGGAAGCTTTAGACCGATTCGATTCTCAAGTTCGTTGGATGATCGTATCTTTCTCCAACGGGAAAAATATAAAGCAACTCATCGAACTTTTACTTCCCGGTAGTAGTCGTATCATCGTGACTATTGCTAATGAACAACGCTCAATAGATCCGGAGGAGCTGTGTTTGGAAGCAGAACGTGTCGTTGACGCAGAAGATATCGAAGTAATTTTAGACCCCGAGGAGGCCTTACGTCTCGCGTTGACTCAGGCGAGTCCGCGAGATCTTATTTGTGTAATGGGTTCCGTTTACCTGGCAGGTCGTGCGAAAAAGTATTTCGAAAATTTGAAATGAAACAAGAGAACCAGAGTCCAGAGTTACTATTCTGGATATTGAGATAGTTACTTGTGTATGCCCCGTTATACTGGACTTTGATGACGAGCAACACTCAGACTTTTAGCTTGGCAATATTTTGCGACTTTGATGGAACTTTTGCAATTGAAGATGTTGGTTCTACTCTGGCTCGCAAACATCTCTCCAAACGACGATCCTTACTGTGGGAAAAGCTCAAAATGGGAGATTTGGACCCCTGGAGGTACGCGAGCGAGCTGTTCGGAGGCTTCGAGTTTTCTGAGGCCGAGACCGACAAATTTCTAGAATCCGTGTCGTTGGATCCTGGTGCCCACGATTTGCTTCGCTGGTGTAAAGTCCGAGAAGTACCGTTTCGCATTCTTTCCGATGGTTTCGACAGGAACCTTGATAAAATACAACAACATCAGCAAGTCTTTTTTGACTACGATGCGAACCACCTTGAGATTTTAGGGGATCGATGGCACGTCACTCCAGGGTATCCCGATGTCTCTTGCGGATGCGGAACCGGCGTATGTAAGAAAAGTCGCATCCAGAAGTTTGTAGTTAAAAATCCGGAGGTTCGTACCGTTCACATAGGAAATGGAAGAGTTTCTGATCTATGCGCTTCTCTCTTTGTTGACTACGTGTTTGCAAAGGAGACCTTGGCAGAAGAACTTGAGGAAAGGAATCATCGATTTATTAAATTTGACACTCTCTTTGACGTTATTGATTCATTAGACAAAATCGTACGTCCGCGAACCTAAAAGGTATCTAGAGAGATGTTTTACACATAGGTTGTTTTATGACTTTGTCCCAGAGTTTCTCAAGGGTGGCCATAATAGGAGCCGGGGTAGCGGGGCTAGCCGCTTATAATGAATTCCAAAAATCTGGAATAGAAGCCACTATCTTTGAGAAAGGAATTTCATTAGGTGGGAAAGCCTCGAGTTTCGAAATCGATGGAGTCATCTCCCAGGTCGGAGGGCAAAGATCTTTTAGCGCTAAGGGAGAGTATCTCGCTTTAATTCGTTCTCTTTACCCAAAGCACTCTTCACTTTTTTACCCTGTCAAAATACATGGATTTCAAAATGTATCGAATCTAAGAGATTATTTTTGTGGGTTTGGAAGAGGTGAACTCGGTCTTTATCGATTGACTCAACTTAAACATTTATATCTAAAAGAGTCAATGGATCGATTTGATGACCGTAGTATTCTTAGCCACGCTTGTTTGTACTACGGTGAACGAATGGGCTCAATCTTATCTAGGAAATGGGCTAGCTGGTTCTGTCTAGATGGAAAACAGACAAGTAGGGCAATAGCGCTTGAGCACCTTTGCAAGGGTGTTGATTCTCTTTACGTACCACAGGTCGCGCTTGAAAAAAGTGAAAGTACCTTGCCAGTACGACTTGATTCACACATCAAAAGCATTGATCTAAGTCATGGGAAAATAAGTTTGAAGGCGGACGCTGATGAGCTTACACATTTCGACGCAATTGTTTTAGCAACCCCTTCTCATGTCGCTGCCCGACTATCTGAAAGTATTTCCTCAAATGCCGAAAAGAGTCTTCTACTTGGGGTTCGTTATGAAGCATCGGCTGCTCTCCATATTTTATTGAGATCCCCTTTCTTTGGTCGAAGCTTCGAAAGTTTTCCTGAGAGTAATGTAGAAGCGAACTTGGGAAGAGTGTCAGTAGAAAGCGCAGAATCTTCAAGGGTTCCTGAAGGTTTTGAACTTTGCGTTGCGCTGGCAACTCCGGACTTTTTGCGGCGGTTCGCAACTAAGGATGTTTCCTCTCTTAGATTGGTGATGGAAAGCGAAGTTAACCGTCTTTTTCCCGGTCTAATGAGAAAGATCGTTGGAACGAAGCTGTTTTGTTTCAAGGAAGGAGTTCCTGCTTTTCCGGTTGGGCATCTAGAACGTATGGTTCGTCTTTTAGAGATCACTAAGAAGGAGATCCATAGAGGTAGGCCTCTCGCGTACGCTGGGGATTATCTAACGTCTCCAACCCTGGATGGTGCGGCGAAGTCTGGAAGAATAGCCGCTCGCGTATTGATTGAAGGGTAGTGTCGAAGCTTTGGGATATTTGGAATCTGGAAAGTTTCCCCTCGGAGTTCTAGGTCAGTTGTTTCAGATCGCTCGCATTCCGGTGACTGCTTCTCCTAGCACTAGAGTATGGATATCGTGAGTTCCTTCGTATGTTCTTACGGTTTCAAGGTTCACCATATGCCGCATGGATTGGTAATCATCAACGATCCCATTTGCTCCTAGAAGGTCGCGGGAAACCCTTGCAACTTGTAAAGCGATGTCTACGTTATTTCTTTTGGCCATAGAGACCATGGGGTGTTCGAGCTTTCCCTGGTCCTTGAGTCTTCCCAAGTGTAGGGCTAGAAGCTGCCCCTTTGTTATTTCGGTTACCATGTCTGCAAGCTTTGAGTGAGTGAGCTGTTTGGTTGCTAATGGGCCACCAGCGACAATGCGTTCCTTTGAGTATTCGACTACTTCATCAAAGCAGGCCATGGCGGCGCCGAGCACACCCCAGGATATTCCGAACCTGGCTTGTGTAAGACAAGAGAGGGGACCTTTCATCCCCTCAGCCTTGGGAAGTCTGCTCGATTCGGGCACTTCAACGTCATTGAAGAATAGTTCTGACGTTACTGAACCTCGGAGTGAAAATTTTCCTTTTATGTCACGAGTTTCGTAGCCAGGCATCCCAGGTTCGACTAAGAAACCACGCACCCCCTCCTCCGTCTGTGCCCATACCACAGCCACTTTTGACAGGCTACCATTGGTGATCCACCGTTTGGTGCCGTTAAGGATCCAAGAACCATCTCGTCTCACCGCACGCGTTCTCATGCCGACTGCATGGCTTCCGAAGTCAGGTTCGGTAAGACCGAAGCAACCTACGGCCTCTCCAGTCGCCATTTTTGGTAGCCAGCGTTCTTTTTGTTCGTCAGATCCGTAGCTATAAATCGGATACATGACTAAAGAACCCTGTACAGAGGCAAACGAGCGCAATCCAGAATCTCCCCTTTCAAGTTCCTGCATAATCAACCCGTATGCGACGTTGTTCATTCCCGCGCATCCGAACCCTGACAGATTGGCCCCAAAAAGGCCGAGTTCGCCCATAAGAGGCACAAGCTCCATTGGAAAAGAGCCGTCCTGTCTTACGTGTTCCTGAATTACCGGAAGGAATTCCTTGCTTACAAATTCCCTTACGGTGTCACGCGCAAGCTTTTCTTCGTCAGAAAAGAGGTCATCAATACGTACAAAGTCGAGTCCTGAGTAGTCAGCCATAAAGATAAGTTAGCGCGAACCGAGAGACATTTTAATGAACCCATTGTCCCTAAGAGTTTTCCAACTCTTTTTTATAAGCCTTTTCCAGTGCGCGTAGACGTTTGGTGACTCCCGAGAGTTTTTTTTCTAATTTCTTTAAGTCACTCCCTGTGGCTATATTCAGGGTGACCAAGGTATTGCGCATCTGATCGGTGACATGTTGCATAGCCTCATCGCGCCCTTTCTGGCCTTCTCTCCAGGCCTTTCCAAGTTCCTGAAGCAGAGCGGATCGTCGAGACTCTGCCTCTTTTAAAATGTCGTTTCGTGTGGCTTCGAGGCCTTCGCAGAACCTTCTCAGCTCTTTGCTTCCTGTGGCCTTTTGAGCAAATTCAACGCTCTTAGAAAGTAATTGCTGCATTGTCCTCTGGTTAACCATGCGAAGAGCCCCTTTAGGGTCCAGATATTAACGCGTTGCGTCAGTATCTGCAAAAATGGACCTAATTACGAGTAGGTAACGCTGCGTGACATGGTTAAAATGCCGCCTCGCATTATTGGTTACCAGCGGACGAGAGCGCTGGCCCAGCTAAAACCTGCCCCGAATGCGGTCATCGACACAAGGGCTCCGTGCTTTAAAGTCCCATCCGCTTGAGCTTCAGCCAAGAGCATAGGCAGAGAGGCTGCCGAGCAGTTGCCATATATTTGTACGTTGTTACGGATTTTGTTTTCTGGTATTTCCATGGACTCAGCCACATACTCGTTAATTCGTAGGTTCGCCTGGTGGAATAAGAATAAATCTACATCGTCTTGCTCTAGGCCGGCGGCAGAGAGTGTTTCAAGTAGTACTTCTGGCATTCGTCTTACCGCATGGCGAAAGACCATCCTTCCCATCATTTTTGGATAATGTCGTTTTTCCTCGACTAGTTCCTGGCTTATTCGTGGGTTTAGGGCACATCCCGGAGCTTCTGTCCAAAGTTTCTCTGCAAATTTACCTTGAGCATGAAGTCGAATCTCGAGTAGGCCGCTTTCATTATCCTTATCGGAACTTGCTTCGACAATTACGGCCCCAGCGCCATCGCCGAATAGAACTGCTACGTCCCGGCCTTCAGGGGTCATATCAAGCCCACGGGATTGAAGTTCACATCCGACTACTAGGATTCGTTCAAACTGACCACTTTCGATAAATCCTTTAGCCACAGAAAGAGAAAAAATAAATCCACTGCATTGCGCGCGTAGATCGAAACAAGGGGTGTCTTCGAGTCCCAATTGTCTTTGCAAAAAGAAGGATGTTCCTGGGAATTCAGCCTGAGGTGAAAGAGTGGCCAAAATAATGCAGTCGATTTCGGAGGCGCTCCGACTAGATCTTTCAAGAGCTGCTCGTGAAGCGAATTCCGCTAGGTCAGCAGGTGTTTCAGTCGTTACCCAGTGCCTCGTTCGAATTCCAGAACGTTGGATTATCCACTCCTCAGAGCACTCGAAACGCTCCAAAAGCTCTTCGTTGGGAACGCATCTTTCGGGTACATACATGCCGGCCCCTGTAATCTTTGCTCTCATTTTCTGCTCCCGTTGACGACTTGAGCATTAGCAAATCGGCGGTGTATGGTTTCATCTTCTGCCCAGATTAGTTCTTCTGCATTTCTTAAAAGCTCCCCTAGGCCATCGCCTAAGATTGCAGAAACTGCAGTACCGCCTGTTCGATCGGCGAGTGCTTTCGCCTCTTGTTCTGAAATGCGATCACATTTATTCCAAACCAAGATTTCTGGTGTTTTGCTCAGGCCGATCTCGGAAAGTACTGACCGGACTGCCCGAATGTGTCTTTCCGCGTCTTCTGAACTCGCATCGATAACATGGAGAAAAAGATTAGCCTCGGAAAGCTCTTCTAGAGTTGCCTTGAAGGCTGCAACTAGGTCGCTAGGCAAATTGCGTATAAAACCGACCGTGTCCGTGATGATCACCTCACGTTCTCTTGGGAATCGGAGTCTACGGGAGGATGTGTCTAAGGTAGCGAACATCTTATCTTCTACGTGTGCATCAGTTTTTGTAAGAGTGCGAAGGAGAGTACTTTTGCCTGCGTTCGTGTAACCTACTATGGATAGTATTGGGAGGTTTCTTTTTTGTCTCCTTGCTCTTCGTCCTGACCGTTCACGCGAGAATTTTTTAATTTCCTTCTCTAAACGGGTGATTCGTTCTCGCACTCGTCGACGGTCGTTCTCCAGCTTGGTCTCTCCGGGTCCTCGTCCTCCAATTCCTCCTGCTAGCCGCGAGAGGGATGTATCACTCTGAGATAGTCGAGGCAGGACATATCTCAATTGGGCTAGCTCAACCTGGATTTTCCCTTCCTTGCTAGATGCTCTTTGGGCGAAGATATCCAAGATTAACTGTGTTCGATCAATGACACGCAACTCGAGACGTTCAGCTAAGTTTCGTACCTGTGCTGGCGTTAGATTGTCGTCGAAGATAACTAAATCGACCCCTGAGTGGAAACATCGGATAACTAGATCTTGAAGTTTTCCTGGACCAACGACAAATCTCGGATCGACCCTAGGCCGATTTTGAGTAACGGTATCGACCACAGATACTCCTGCCGAGTATGCCAGCTCGCGGAGTTCTGCTTGAGAAGCTTCAAATTCCTCGCGTTTGCGCCCGGCGGTCACGCAAACTAATAGAGCCCGTTCGGTAGCACCGACCTCCTGAGCTTGATCGGTTCGGGAGAGTTCTTCTTCGAGAGAACCTATCCAGTCCCTGAAGTTTTCCGTCAACCTCGAGGGAGGCTTAGCTTCCCAGTTTAGTACGCTTTTCCCGTGGTCATTGGGAGGCATAAGACTTGCAACATGTGCATTTCCGGGCAGGCCGTGGTCATCCACCTCTACTGCGATCATTGCATCAAGCCTGAGCAGTGTTAGGTCGGTGACATCGTCCTGATCCAGGCCATCAGGTCCGAGGTGAGTATGGATGCAACGAAACCCTCTTAGCCGTCCTCGACCTGCTCTTATACGACCCCAATCAGGCATTTCTATGCCATGCTGATCTCCAACCATGACGTGTGTCACATTGCCGCGACGGTCTACAAGTACCCCTACTTGCCGTCGAATTTCATAGCTGATTTCGGTTAGGCTTCGGGCAAAATCCTGGGTAATCAGCCTTTCCGCTGGTAAGCGGCGCCGCGTCAGCCTCTCTAACCCTTTTAGTTGACTTGCTCGAAGGCCTTGTTTGTTTCCGTAGACTTGGATAAGTGAGACTCCAAAAAGATTGTTAACGCCCCAAAAGGACTCTAGAAGGCTAACAGAACATTATGGGGCAGCTATAGGTCTTAGGCATCCTCTGTTCCAAACCAGCAAAGCCCCACAAATGGGGAAGGTGGCCTTATTTTGGGCAATCAGCGCCGTTTGCACCAGTAATTGCTTGGGCGAGTCTTTTTTTGGTGTGTAACCTCTTCTGCCTGGCCCATGACCGTCATTTTGGCGATTTGTTGTTTCTATTTCTGGAACGAACTCAAGCCGGCGTCGGTCTTAAAGGGAGTGTCATGGTAGAACCTCAGCCCCAACTCGCCGTAGTAATCCTAGCCGCAGGGCAGGGTACCAGAATGAAATCCCGACGTGCAAAAGTCATGCATGAGATCGCTGGTAAGCCGATGCTCGATTACGTACTCAGAGTAGCGGAGCGGCTTGAACCCCAGAGGATCGTAACCGTGGTAGGTAAAGACTCTGAAGAAGTTGAAGCTTACTTTGAGGGCAGGACGGAATTCGTGAGGCAACTTAATCAGAAGGGGACAGGTCATGCTGTTTTGCAGGCTCGAAAAACACTAGAGAACTTCTCAGGTGAAATATTTGTACTCTACGGTGATACTCCACTTCTCTGTGCCGAAACTCTTCGGGGGATGGTGAGTAAAAAAAGCATTAGCGGGGCGAGTCTTACTTTGCTTTCTACGAAACGTCGGCTTCCCGGTTTGTTGCAACGAGATCAAGAGGGCTTTGTCGAGCGCA
>CEUZ01007038.1_pt1 | contig 13542 bp, 11 predicted proteins | sample 361511 | NCBI WGS metagenome assembly CEUZ01 (sample SAMEA2622822, study PRJEB7988) | marine metagenome | biome: marine biome (ENVO:00000447); feature: surface water layer (ENVO:00002042); material: "saline water (ENVO:00002010), including plankton (ENVO:xxxxxxxx)" | depth 5 m
CCATCTGAAATAAATGGATTAAAAAACAGGCACGAAGCTTTAAATCTTATATCAATTTATGCGAGTATAAATGGAATTAAAGTAGATAAAGTTTTAAAGGAATTTGGCGGTAAAAATTTTTCAACTTTTAAGAGCAAGTTAAGCGAATCAATCATAGAAAAAATCTGCCCAATTGGAAAAGAAATTAAAAAATTGTTAAAAAATGAGAATTATTTAAATGAGATTCTAGAGAAAGGTGCAAAAAGAGCAAATTTAATAGCTAAAACTAATCTAAAAGAAATTTATAGCATAATAGGTCTAACAAAGTTTTCTTGATTAGAGAATTTTTGTATAATATTAAACAATTAAAATGATGATTGAAACAGAAAGCACACCAAATCCGGATACATTAAAATTTTTACCTGGGAAAAGAGTTTCCGAAGTGGGTCCAATAGAATTTCTTAAAAATGATAAAAGTATAAAGGTGCCCTTAGCCAATAAAATATTATCATTAGAAGGTACACTAATGGTTTTTTTTGGAGAAGATTTTATTACAGTAAAAAAAGAAAAAAAATTAGATTGGGCAAATCTCAAACATGGTATCATATCTGAAATTAATGATTTTTATTCTAAAGGAAATAAAGTTGTTGTTAGTAAAGACGCAAGATTAGAAAAAGTTTTAAACAAATCAGCATCAGATTCCAAAATAGATGAATCAAATGATACGATTAAAAAAATAAATGAAGTTTTAGACTCAAAAGTTAGACCAGCTGTTGCAAAAGACGGTGGAGATATTACATTCAAATCTTTCAAAGATGGAGTAGTTACTGTAGAGCTAAGGGGTAGCTGTTCTGGATGTCCCAGCTCGATTATGACACTTAAACAAGGTGTGCAAAATCTTTTATGTCATTACATACCTGAAGTGAAAAGTGTGGAGGCAGTTTAATTAATGTCAAAAAAAATAGAAAAGCTTTTTAAATCATACAGAGATCAGCTAATACATTTAGCCAAACTTTATGGAATAGTAGAGGTAAAAAGTTATGCGAGAAGCGCAAAAAGACTTACTGTTTCGCAACTAGAATTATTATTAATTAAAAACAGAATTAAATTACCTGTCAACAGATCTAGTGATAAAGCAATGGCTAAGCATGAATTAAAAGAAACCGCCATAAGAAATGTTTATCTTTCAGTTGCCTTTATATTTTTTATAGCATGTTTAATTGTAATGAGACCATTTATTAAAAATACAGTAAATGAAGTAAAATTTACTTATGTTGCGGAAGAATATAAAATTCCAAAAGTTGAAAAAACTAAAAAAGAAGTAAAGAAAAAAACTAAAGAAATTGAACGACCCGAGTATACAAAAGATTATGACAATACGATAAGTTTAAATGCTGAAACTGCAAAAAATTTATTTAACGATTTAGGATATGATCTTGTCGGTGTAAGAGCAGGCCAAAAAGTCAAACCAATTTATTTAACTAAATTACCAAAGGATCTTAAAACTTTAGGTGATACAAAACTTAAAAGAGAATTATTTATTAAAATAGTGCTGCCCTTAATTCTTGATGAAAATCAAAAAATTACTGAAGATAGAGAAAAACTTTTTAAAATATTAAGCAAAAATTTTAATACAGTTGGTGAAAGAGTTTGGCTTAAAAGAAGATTTAAGGAATATAAAATTGAGGACCAAGATTTAGCTAAACTTAAAATGAGAATGGATATTGTGCCCGTTTCTATCGCTATCGCACAAGCGGCTAATGAAAGTGGATGGGGAACGTCTAGATTTGCCCTCGAAGGAAATGCTTTGTTTGGTCAGTGGACGTGGAGTAAAAAAGGTATTTCCCCAAAAAATAAAGATCCAAATCAAAGCCATAGAATTTTGCAATTTCAAATTCTTAAAGCTTCAGTAAGAGCTTATAAAAATAATTTGAATACTCACAAAGCATATTCAGAATTTAGAGAAGCAAGAGCAAAATTAAGACAAGAGAACAAACAAATTAATGGTCTAGATTTGACAAAGTATTTAAAAAATTATGCATCAATTGGTGAAAAGTATGTGAGAATTCTTGATGACATTATTGAAAGAAATTCCTTAACAGATTTTGATAAAGCTAACTTACTTCCAACCAAATTAAAAAAGGGTGTGACCCTATAAAAAACAGATTATTAGTATTCGGCAATAACATACTGAATACCTAACCATCTCCAGCCTCCCTCTCGTTCTAAAAGAGAACAGTTTATTCGACCTCTTTCACTTTTAAATTTTTCGTTGATTAAAATTGTTATTTCGTTTTTATTTAAAAAGCTAATATTTGATTTTTTCCAAACATTACCTTCATTAGAATAACAATTAATATTTTTTATATCTATTAAATCTTCGAAAAATTTAATTTTTACTTCAGGAGGATTTTGGTTTTTTTTTAAATATCTATTTTTTGGTGTTATACTTTCATATGGAAAAGGCAAAGTTTGTAAAATAAATTTAAATCTTTTTTGTTCCCCATATTTTTCATTTATAGGAAATCTTGGCAATTCAAGGAAATCTTTTGTAGGATCGATTACACCAGAGTGTTGTCCAAAAGCAAAGTCAAATTTTAAATCCGAAACAATTTTTTTTAAATCAGTACTGTACTCACCAAAGGGGTATGAAAAAATTTTGGGAGAATAACCAAGGTTTTTTTCAAAAATTTTTATAGATGTTTCCAAATCAGATTTTACTTTATTATTATCCCAATCAATTAAATATTCATGTGAATGACTATGATTACCAATAGTGACTAAATTGCTTGATGCAATTTCCTTAATTTGCGCCCAATCCATATATCCGTATTTGCCTATTTCTCTAGTTGAAACAAAAAGTATAAATGGAATTTTTTTGCTTTTTAGTACTGGCCAGGCATTTAAATAAAAAGATTCAAAGGCGTCATCAATCGTTAGAAGTAAATAATTTTTATTTATATTATTTTTGATAACTTCTTCAAATTTTCCAAAACTGATAAACTCAATACCCAAATTATCAATTTCCTTTAAATGTTCTAAAAAAACTTCATTTCTTATATTTGTTGAAGGATATTTATTCTCATTAAATCTATGATACATCAAAGCAATTATACCATTGTTAGTATTTAGATTATTAAGATTTACTCCAAAGGATTTACTTATTGATAATAATAGTAGTATCAATACACTTATTATGAATTTTCTATCAATTGATTGTAGCATTAATACAGGCTCATTATTTGTAAAAACTAAAAGTAAAACATTTAGTAAAGTTTTGCAAAGTGATAAATTTAATAATGATTTGTTAATGAAACAAATTTTAGATTTCTTTAAAGCTAATAATCTGAAATTAGTCGATATATCCCAAATTTTTGTGAATCAGGGACCAGGAAATTTTTCAGGATTAAGAGGTTCTTTAGCAACTGCAAAAGGAGTAAGTTTAGCAAATGGTATAAATCTTTCTGGTTATGACACCTTTATTTGGTCTTGTGCAAAATTTTTTGAACAAAAAGACACTATTTTTAGTCTTATAAAGTATAGAGAAAAGTACTTTATTAAGAAATTTGACAGAAAACTTAATACTATTTCTAGGATAGAGGAAGTAACAGAAAACAAAATAATAAATAAATATAAAAAGAATTTTATAGTAACCCCGAAAAATGGAAGTCAACTATTTGATAAAAGAATATTGGAGTTAGACAATTTAAGTGTTGTAGCCTTAGATCATAATGACCTTGAATTTCTTAAAATAAAAGGTTTATTAGATGAAGAATTGGTTAAACCGCTATATTTAACTTAAAGTCTTTTTGAAATTTCGAGTTTTAGTTATAATATAAGATTAAATTATTATGAGTAGTGCTATAGAGAAAGAATGTATAAAGAGAGGTCTTAGACTTACTGACCAGAGAAGGTTGGTGGCTAAGATTATGTCAGAATCAAATGATCATCCTGATGTTGATGAATTACATAGAAGAGTTAATAAACTTGATTCAAAAATAAGTATTGCAACAGTTTATAGAACAGTAAAATTATTTGAAGAAGCTGGAGTAGTTTCAAAACATGATTTTAAAGGTAACAAAGCCAGATACGAAGAAGCTTCCCAAGAACATCATGACCACTTGATAGATGTTAATACAGGAGAAATAACAGAATTTGTTAACGAAGATATTGAAAAATTACAAAAAAAAGTAGCAGAAAAACTTGGTTATAAGCTTGTTGATCATAGATTAGAATTATACGGTTCAAAAATAAAAAAGTAAAAAAATTGCCTAAAAAAATATTTATCAAAACTTTTGGATGTCAGATGAACGAATATGATTCGAATCGTATTTATGATTTAGCTTCTATTATCGGTTATAACAAAACTCATACCAAAACAGATGCTGATTGTTATGTTTTAAATACTTGTCATATACGTGAAAAAGCAGCGGAAAAAGTTTACGATGAAATTGGAAGAGTTAAAAAGGATTTTAGAAATTTAAAAAAACCATTGGTAGTTGTTTCAGGATGTGTGGCTCAGGCTGAGTCCGAAGAGATGATTAAAAGAGAACCTTATATTGATATGATAGTTGGACCTCAATCGTATCATAAAATTGGTGATTTAATTTTAAATTATGAGAGAAAAAAACAAAAAATTAATCAAACTGAATTTGATGTTATAGGAAAGTTTGATGAATTACGTAAAATTAAGAATTCACAAAACAAAGTTTCTTCTTATCTAACAATTCAAGAAGGATGTGATAAATTTTGTCATTTTTGCGTTGTTCCTTATACAAGAGGACCAGAATATTCAAGATCTTTTGATGAAATTTTAAATGAGGCAAAAAATTTAATTAGTAACGGAGCAAGAGAAATTACTTTGCTTGGTCAAAATGTTAACGCTTACAATTATAACAATAAATATAAACTTTCTTCTTTGATCAGATCTTTAAATAATATTCAAAATTTAAAAAGAATCAGATTTACTACTTCTCATCCCAAAGATATGACAGAAGATTTAATTAATTGTTATAGTGATTGCGAAAAGCTAATGCCCTTTTTGCATCTTCCTATCCAGAGCGGATCTAATAAAATTCTTAAATTTATGAATAGAAAACATGATAAAGAATATTATATTTCTATAATTGAGAAATTAAAAAAAATTAATAAAAATGTTAAAATATCAAGTGATTTTATAGTGGGATACCCTGAGGAAACTGAAAAAGATTTTCAAGACACAATTGAACTTGTTAAAAAGATAGGTTTTGTTAATTCTTATTCGTTTATTTTTAGTCCAAGACCTGGTACACCTGCAGCAAATAAAAAACTTGTGAATTTAACAGAAAGTAAAAAAAGACTTAAAAAATTACAAGAAATTTTAGAAATCTTTCAACACAAAGATAATGAAAAATATTTGCAGCAAAATTGTGAGGTTTTAGTTGAAAACAAATTGGATAATCAAGAAAAGTATTTTGGAAGAACAAAATATATGACTCCAGTTATATTTCAAGCAAACGAATGCAAAATAGGAGAGTTAGTATCCGTAGAGATTACGTCCTTAAATAAGAAAAATTTATTTGGAATATATAAAAATAATAATGTGAAAGCTGCTTAAATTAAGTGAAAATAAATAAAAAAAATAAAAATGGCAAAGAAGTCTCAATAACATATGGTAATGATAACTCAATAAATGTTAACATATTTAATAATAAAATATTAATGGGAATAGTAGGATCTTTTGATAGTAATCTTAAAGAATTGGAAAAAATTAGTGGTTCTAAAATTTACTTTAGAGGCAATTCAATTGCCATTAAGGGTGATAAACACGCAAATGAAAAAGTTAAAGATGCTATAGAATATTTAATTGATCGATATAGTTCTGATAAAAAAATAGATAGAAATGATATAATAACGTCACTAAATGGGGAAATGATTAAAGATATAAAGGATCAGTCGAATGTACAATCTTTAGGAGAGGTAATTAAAACTCCAAAAAGATCTGTAATTGCAAGAACAAAAAAGCAAAAAGAATATGTTAGATCACTTAAAACAAATCAAATTGTGATATCTTTAGGGCCTGCTGGAACAGGTAAAACATATTTAGCTGTAGCTGTAGCTTTATCTATGTTGCTAGAAAAAAAAGTCGAAAGAATAATACTTTCGAGGCCAGCAGTTGAAGCAGGTGAAAGGTTAGGTTTTTTGCCTGGTGATATGAAGGATAAAATAGATCCTTACCTTAGACCTCTGTACGATTCACTATACGATTTATTAGACTATGATAAAATTCAAAGAAAAATCGAATCCGGAGCTATAGAAATAGCTCCACTTGCATTTATGAGAGGCAGAACATTAAAAAATGCATTTGCTATACTTGATGAGGCTCAAAATGCAACAGAAACGCAAATTAAAATGTTTTTAACTAGGATTGGTGAAAATTCAAAACTAGTGGTAAATGGAGACCCATCACAAATTGATTTACCAAATAAAAACCAATCTGGATTAATAAAATCACAGGCTATTTTAAAAAATATTAAAGAAATATCAGTTATAAATTTTGACCATCAAGATGTTATGAGACATCCATTGGTAACAAAAATTGTGGAAGCTTACCAAAAGAATACCAATGATAAAGGTTAATGTTGAAGTAAACAATAAATCTTGGTTTAAAAAAATTAAAAATCCTAAAAAATACTTTCAAATTAGATTAACGAAGATTTCAAAAATAATTAAATTTTTTAAACAAAAAAATATAATCTTTACCGTTTTACTAACTAATTCTAAAAATATGAAAAAACTTAACAAAAAATTTAGAAATAAAAATAAATCTACTGATGTTTTGTCTTTCCCTTATTTAACATTAAATAATTTAAAATTTAAAAATAATTTTTTTACATATATAGGAGATGTTGCTGTATCGTATGAAATTATAAATGAGCGGTCAAAAAAAAATAATTTTTCTATAGAATTTGATAAAGTTTGGACTCATGGTTTTTTACATTTATTAGGTTATAACCATATTAGAAATAAAGATTATTATAAAATGAATAAAGTTGAAAAAAGAATTTTAAATTTATTTAATTAAAATTATGAATTTAAATCTTCCCTCTTTATTAAATAACAAATTTTTTGTTATATTTTTTGCTCCCTTTTTACTTGGTGCAATTACAATACTAGGTTTTTCACCATATAATTTAACAATAATAAATTTTTTCTCTTTTCCACTTTTATTATTTCTTATTTTTATTGTTAAAAAAAAAACACAATCTAAATATAGGAAAAAAAAGTCGAACAGATATTTTTTTTATCTTGGATTAGCATTTGGTTTTGGATTTTTTTTATTTGGAAATTATTGGATTTCTATATCTTTGACGCACGATGACATGTTCAAAGGATTAATTCCCTTTGCTGTACTATTGGTTCCATTATTTTTATCTCTATTTTTTGGATTAGTTACTTTTATAACTGGCCCATTTTCTGAAAAAAATATTTTTTTTATTTTATTTTTTTCTTTAATTTTCTCTACTTTGGAATTTTTAAGAGGTAATCTTTTAACAGGTTTTCCTTGGAATTTAATTTCGTACACTTGGTCATGGTCTACTGATATTATTCAAATTTTATCCGTAATAGGAACATATTCTTTGAGTTTATTTTCTGTTACTTTATTTTGCTTTCCTTTTCTTTTCCTTCAAAAAAAAATATTAAAAAAAAATATTATTTTTGTTATTTGCTTATTAATAATATTTATTAGTAATTATATATATGGAATGTACAAAATTAGTAGTAACGATTATGTATTAGATAAAAGTATTAATGTTAAAATAGTTTCACCCAATTTATCTCTTAAGGATTATAATTCAATAAACGAAATCTCTAGATTAGAACGGTTAATAAAAATTAGTGACCCTGATAAAAATAAAAAAACTTTATTTGTATGGCCAGAGGGAATATTTTATCAGTCTATTTTACAAGAAATTAAACAATATAAAAATTTATTTAAAGAAAAATTTTCGGAAAATCATTTAATTGCTTTAGGAGTAAATAATTTTACAGATTTAGATAATTCAAAGAACAAAAAATATTTTAATAGTTTCGTAATTGTGAATCATCAATTAGATATTTTATCTATATACAACAAAATTAATCTGGTACCTTTCGGTGAATTTTTACCTTTCGAAGAAACTTTATCTAAATTTGGATTAAAAAAAATAACTGCAGGATATAATTCTTTTTCAGCTGGAGATAAAAGAGAAATTATAGAGTTGGGAAATAAATTCCATCATAAACAAATTCTTCCTCTAATTTGTTACGAAATAATATATTCAGGCAAAATTAAAGAAAAAAACCAATCGCCTGATCTAGTCATAGTTATTTCCGAAGACGCATGGTTTGGACAGTCAATAGGACCACAACAACATTTTTCAAAAGCAATTTATAGATCAATTGAGGAAGGAGTTTTTGTGGCTCGATCAGCAAATAAAGGTATATCTGCGTTCATTAGTCCGAGTGGAAAAGTGCTTAAATCACTTAATACGGGAGAGTCAGGTAATATAGAGTTACATTTTCCTCAATCTAGTCAGCCTACTTTATTTTCGAATCATGGAAATAAAATATTTTTTTTAATAATTTTTTTGTATATATTCCTTACTTTAATTTTTAAAAAACTAAAAATCTAATGACTAAAAAATCATATTTGTTTACTAGCGAGTCGGTTTCAGAAGGTCACCCAGATAAAGTTTGTGATCGTATATCAGATATGGTCGTGGACACTTATTTAGCAAAAGAACCTTTTTCAAGAGTGGCTTGTGAAACTTTAACAACCACAAATAAAGTTGTTTTAGCAGGAGAAACAAGAGGTCCAGAAATTAAAAAAGATGACTTAATAGGTAAAGTTCGTAATTGTATTAAAGATATAGGATACGAACAAAAAGGATTCCATTGGAAGAATTGCAATATAGATGTTCATTTACACTCTCAATCATCAGATATAGCTATGGGAGTGGACTCAAAAGGTAATAAAGACGAAGGCGCAGGTGACCAAGGAATAATGTTCGGATATGCTTGCGATGAGACTGAAGTTTTGATGCCAGCCCCAATTTATTATTCACATAAAATATTAGAATTGATGGCAGCTGACAGAAAAAATGGAAAAGCAGATAAATTAGAACCAGACTCAAAAAGTCAAGTTACCATGATGTACGAAAACGGAAGGCCAACAAAAGTTACATCAGTTGTAATTTCTACTCAACACTCTCCCAAAGTAAATCAAGCGCAAGTCAAAGAGATTGTTAGACCATATTTGGAAAAGGCTATTCCTAAAAAACTGTTAGCAGAATTAAAAGATGAAGAGTTTTATGTTAATCCAACGGGTCAGTTTATCATTGGTGGACCCGATGGAGATTCGGGTTTAACTGGAAGAAAAATTATTGTCGATACTTATGGCGGCGCAGCTCCACATGGAGGAGGTGCTTTTTCTGGCAAGGACCCAAGTAAAGTTGATAGATCAGCTGCTTACGCAGCAAGATATGTTGCAAAAAATGTAGTTGCTTCAAAAATCGCTAACAAATGTTTAATTCAACTTGCTTATGCTATAGGAGTTTCAAAACCATTATCAATTTATGTTGATCTTTTTGATGGGGATGAAGAGAAAGCAAAATATGTGGAAAAGATGATTAAAGATAATTTTGATCTAAGTCCTAGAGGAATAAGAGAAATGCTGTCTTTAAACAAACCTATATATGAATGTACATCGGCATATGGTCATTTTGGTAGAAAACCAGGGACAAATGGTTCTTTTTCTTGGGAAAAAACTGATAAAACCGCAATTTTTAAGAAGTAGAACTTGAAAAATAGTAAAATATAAACTAAATAATCATTAAGTTACCTGGATAAGTGAAAATGGGCTGTTGCCCATTTTTTTTTAGAGGAAACGAATTTAAATTATGTTGAATCAAAGATCAGATAAAGTAGAACTTTTAAGAATAGCTGAAGCTGTGGCAGCTGAAAAGTCTATAGATAAAGAAATAATTTTAACTTCTATGGAGTCAGCAATACAAAAAGCGGCTAAAACAAAATTTGGTTCTGAAAATGATATAAGAGCTAAAATTGACAGAGAAAGTGGGGATATAAGTCTTCACAAAGTCCTTACCATTGTTGAAACACCAGAAAATTTAAATAATGAAATTTCAATAGAAAATGCCAAAAAAATTAAAGACAAGGGAAATGCCAAAGTTGGTGATGAAATATATGAGCTATTGCCCCCAGTTGATTTTGGAAGAATTGCAGCACAAACAGCTAGACAAGTTATCACCCAAAGCGTTAGAGCAGCAGAAAAAGAAAGACAGTATAATGATTTTATTGACAAAAAAGGCGAAATTTTAAGCGGCATAGTAAAAAGGTTAGAATACGGAAATGTAATTATAGATCTAAATAGATCAGAGGCGATTATTAGAAAAGAAGAACTTATACCAAGAGAAGTTTTAAAAACTGGAGATAGAATTAAAGCTTATTGTTATGATGTTATAAGAGAAAATAAAGGCCAACAAGTTTTCTTATCAAGAGCACACCCAAAATTCATGGAAAAATTGTTTTTTCAAGAAGTACCAGAAATCTACGATGGAATTATTGAAATAAAATCATCAGCAAGAGATCCGGGCAGCAGAGCAAAAATTTGCGTCTATTCAAAAGATTCCTCTATTGATCCAGTGGGTGCCTGCGTTGGCATGAGAGGAAGCAGAGTTCAGTCTGTTGTAAATGAACTCAGCGGAGAGAAAATAGATATAGTTCATTATTCAGAAGATATTGCGTCTCTTGTTGTAAGCGCTTTAGCTCCTGCAGAAATTCAAAAGGTAATAATTGATGATCAAAATAAAAGAATCGAAGTTATTTTAACTGAAGAAAATTTAAGTAAAGCGATAGGTAGAAGAGGACAAAATGTTAGATTAGCATCTAAGTTAATTGATTTTGAAATAGACATATTAACTGAAAAAGAAGAATCTGAAAAAAGACAAATAGAATTTAAAGATAAAACTGAAATTTTTGTTAAAAATTTGGAAGTTGACGAAACCTTAGGGCAACTTTTAGTTGCTGAAGGGTTTTCTTCAATTGAAGAGATTGACAAATCTTCACAAGATAATATTTCAAAAATTGAAGGAATAGAAGAAAGTACAGCTCAAGAATTAAAAGAAAGAGCAAAGGAATATTTAATTAAGGAAAAAGAAGATATTGAAAAGAAGTTGAAAGATCTTGGAGTTAATGAAGATTTAATAAAACATAAAGGACTTACACCAGGAATGTTATTAACATTAGGAGAAAAGAAAATTAAGACTCTAAAAGATTTTGCTGAACTTTCCATAGACGAATTAATAGGTGGTTATGACGAAAAAAAAGGTGTCAAGTTTAAAATTGATGGATACCTTGAAGAGTTTGCTCTAACAAATAATGAAGCAGAAGATTTAATTGTTAATGCTAGGAACATAATATTTAAATAAAACATATATTTTTTATGGAAGATAAAAAAATAAATAAAAAAAAACTTACTTTGAGCATTTCATCAAAAAAAGCTCAAGGTTCATTTAACTATCCGCAAAGCGGAAGAAAAACTTCTGTAGTTATAGAAAAAAAACCAGGTAAGAGATGGGGTGAAAAAAAAATTCAAACAAGAGATAATAACTTTAATAAATCTAAGCCAAACGAAAATTTTTTTCCAAGAAAAACGCAGCCAAATAAGAATTTTGATCTAAGAAAAATGGCTGAAGAAAGAGCCACAAAAAGATTTAAGAGTTTAGAAAAGGAAAATTTACAACCAAAAAAAAGTGCTTTAGGAAAAGACAAAAACTTTACTTCAAAAAGGCAGGCTAAGCTTACTTTATCAAAAGCCTTAGACCATGAGTCTCTGGAAGGTAGAGAAAGAAGCTTAGCTTCTGTAAGACGTGCTAGATTAAAAGAGAAAAAAAATCAAGATACAGAAAAGACAAAAATAGAGACAAAAAAAATTATACATGAAGTAAATATTCCAAATAAAATTACTATACAAGAGCTTTCAAATAGAATGGCTATGCAAGCTAGCGTAATAATTAAACACCTTTTAGGAATGGGTGTTGTTGCTACAATAAACCATAATATTGATGCTGATACTGCCGAATATCTTGTAAAAGAATTTGGAAATATACCAATTAGAGAAAAAAAACCTGATTTAAATATTTTAAAAAGCGAAAATAAAGATAATAAAAATTTAAAATCAAGACCACCGATTGTAACTGTTATGGGACATGTTGATCATGGAAAAACTTCTTTATTAGATGCTTTAAGAAAAACAAATGTTGTAGCTGGAGAACATGGAGGAATAACCCAGCATATAGGAGCTTACAAAGTAGAAACTGAAAAAGGAAAAAATATTACTTTTATCGATACACCAGGTCATGCTGCTTTTACAGAAATGAGAGCAAGAGGTTCAAAAGTTACCGATATTGTTGTGCTTGTTGTCGCCGCCGATGATGGTGTTAAACCTCAAACTATCGAGGCAATAAAACACGCTAAAGCAGCAAAGGTTCCAATTATTGTTGCAATTAATAAGTGCGATTTGCCTGGAGCAGATCCACAGAAAATTAAAAATGATCTTTTACAATATGAGTTGATAGCAGAGGAGTTAAGTGGAGACACTTTATTTGTAGAAGTTTCAGCAACCAAAAATACAAATTTAAATAGACTAAATGAAAATATTATTCTCCAATCAGATCTCCTTGACCTAAAAGCAAGCTACGAAGGTTTTGCAAAGGGAGTTATATTAGAATCGAGAATCGACAAAGGAAAAGGACCCGTATCAACAGTTCTGGTGATAAATGGAAATTTAAAAAAAGGTAATTATTTTGTTTGTGGAAATACATGGGGAAAAATTAGAGCTATGATTAATGACGAAGGTCAAAATATTGATTCAGCTTTACCATCAACCCCTGTTGAAATTTTAGGAATGAATAGCTCAGCAATTGCTGGAGATGATTTTGCAGTAGTAGATTCTGAAGAAAAAGCAAAAGAAATAAATGAATATAGAATTAAAGACAACAAATCAAAACAAGCGCCACTAATTTCAGCAAATAAAGAATCAGCATTTGATGACAGTGAAACACCAAAAGAGCTGGCCATAATTGTTAAATCTGATGTTCATGGTTCTAGCGAAGCTTTAAAAAATGCAATTGAAAAAATAAAGCATGCCGAAGTTACTCCAAAAATAATTTTATCAAACATTGGGGTAATTACAGAAACAGATGTAACTTTAGCAAGAGCTTCAAATGCTATTCTTATAGGTTTTAATGTGAGACCTAACAAAGAGGCTAAAAAATTAGCTGAAACTCACAAAATAACAGTAAAGTTTTTTAATATAATTTATGAGGCTTTAGATTTCGTTAATAATTCATTATCAGGTTTGTTAAAACCCGATATAAAAGAAGAAGTTGTGGGATCTGCCGAAGTCCAAGCAATATTTAAAGTTTCGAAAGTTGGGAAAGTAGCGGGGTCTAAAGTTATAGACGGAGAGATAATCAACAATTTAAATGCAAGGTTGATAAGAGATGGAAATGTATTATATAC
>CEUZ01059038.1_pt1 | contig 13542 bp, 11 predicted proteins | sample 361511 | NCBI WGS metagenome assembly CEUZ01 (sample SAMEA2622822, study PRJEB7988) | marine metagenome | biome: marine biome (ENVO:00000447); feature: surface water layer (ENVO:00002042); material: "saline water (ENVO:00002010), including plankton (ENVO:xxxxxxxx)" | depth 5 m
ACAATATGATCTTTAAGTTCCCATAAAAATTCATCCATTTGAAATACGGCATTAATTGTTTCAATTAGAACTGTCACTTTCACTTTTCCAATTTCTAGATTCAACTTTTTTTCGCAGAATGAGATTACATCATTAAGTAGTCTGCATTCGAGATAATGTTCTAGTTTTGGCAAATAAAAATAAGGACCACTTCCATTTTCAATAAGTTTTTTTGCATTATGGAAGAGAGATAGTCCTAAATCAAAAAAAGTTCCGGATATTCTTGCATTATTTATAGTTATATTTTTTTCGTCCAAATGTAATCCTCTAGGTCTAACAATAAGGACAGCAGTTTTATCATTTAATTTATATTCTTTCCCACTTACTTTATCGAAGAAATCAATTTTTTTATTTACAGCGTCTTTTATATTAAGTTGTCCTTGCATTAAGTTGTCAAAGGTTGGAGTCAGAGAATCTTCAAAATCCGTCATATAACAATCTGCTCCAGAATTTAATGCTGAGATAAGCATTTTTTTGGGCACCGGTGGGCCAGTGATCTCAACTTGTCTTTTTAAGAGATCTTGTGGAATGTTTTTTATTTTCCAAGAATCTTCTCTAATTTTTTTGGTCTCAAGTAAAAAATCTAATTTTCCACCTTCATCGATAGCTTTTTGCCTTTTTTTTCTTTTTTCTAATAATTCCAATCTTGCATCGTTGAATTCTTTGTGAATTTCCTGGATAAATGCTAAGGCTTCATCAGATAAAATTTCATCATATCTAGCCAAAATTTTGCCACTAATTTTTATATTTTTGTTCATAGTCACAATATTTATGTATATTTATAATTAATCAAGTAATATTAGACTACTTAAATGAAAAATTATTTAGAATTTGAGCGAGATATAAAACTTTTAGAAGAAGAGCTGGAGAAATTAAAAGATCCTTTCACCAAAGAAGGATTATCTGAGGTAGAAACCGACAAAATATCAAAAATACAAAATGAAATTAATTTAAAATTACAAGCCTCATATTCAAATTTAAATGCTTGGCAAAAAACTCAGGTTGCAAGACATGAAGAAAGACCAAAGGCTAAATTTTTTATAGAAAATTTATTTACAGATTTTATTAATCTTTCAGGAGATAGACGTTTTTCAGAAGACGAGTCCATACTAGCTGGTTTCGCTAAATTTGAAGGAAAATCCGTTTTGGTTTTAGGTCAAGAAAAAGGAGAGGATCTTAATAACAGACTAAAAAGAAATTTTGGAATGATGCGACCTGAGGGTTATAGAAAATGTATAAGATTAATGAAGCTCGCAGATAAATTTAATATTCCAATAATATCTTTGATAGATACACCAGGAGCCTATCCTGGTATTGGAGCAGAGCAAAGAGGTCAGGCAGAGGCAATAGCAAGCTCAATAGAATGTTGTATGTCATTAAAGGTTCCAATAATTTCAGTTATTATTGGTGAAGGAGGATCCGGAGGAGCAATTGCTTTAGCTTCAGCAAATAAAGTACTTATGTTTGAAAACGCAATTTACTCTGTTATATCCCCAGAAGGATGTGCTTCTATATTATGGAGAGATCCAAGCAAATCTTTGGAGGCTGCAAAGGCAATGAAATTAACTGCAAATGAACTTATGAACATGAAAATCATTGATGAAGTAATACAAGAACCAATAGGTGGCGCACACAGAAATAAAGAACAAATTATTTCTTCTACCAGAAAAATATTGATAAGGTATTTAGAAGAATTTAAAAACAACACAAGAGAACAAATCTTTGAACAAAGAAAAGAAAAATTTCTAAATATTGGAAAACAAAAAACTTTTACTGTATTTTCAAGCGAAACTGGCTGGATTCAAAAAGAAGGCCTGTATAATTATATCAAGCAATTTTTGCTTAATTATAAAAAATTAATAATTATATCTCTTGCAATATTTACAGTTATTTTATTACTGCTTTAACGCTTTATAAAGCTCCACAACAATGTTTGTATTTTTTTCCTGTAGCAGGGCATTTTTCATTTCTGGATATTTTTTCATTTTTTTTCATTATCAATAAACATTTTGGATTATTTTTAAATTCACTTTGAATATTTTGTTTTTTAGTGTTATTTTCCTCTTGTTGAACTATCTCAAGATTGTTAATAAAAGTAATAAAATCAGTTTTAATTTTATTCAACAACCCCTCAAAAAGTTTGAAAGCTTCTCTCTTGAATTCTTCAAGAGGATCCTTAGCAGCATAACCTCGAAGACCTACAACTTGCCTTAAATGCTCAAGATATTGCAAATGCGATCTCCACAAAAAATCAACTGTTTGTAAAAATATTCTTTTCTCAAGCTCTGAATTTGTGCTCTCTTTAATTGCATTGATTCTGTTATTTCTAAACTCATCAAATTTTTTTTTAATAGTAATGTCAAATTCTTTATTTTTTAATTTTACAATACTTTCGAATTCTTCATCGCTTATAGTTTTTCCTAATATAGGCTTGATTTTTACCTTAAAGGCTTGAATTTGATTTTCCCTTTCATAAATCTTTTTTTCATTAGAAAAGTTTACTATTAAATCCTCCGAAAAAGACTTTATTATTTCGTCAATATTTTTTGATTTTAAAATTTCCTTTCTTTGTTCAAAAATAACTTTTCTCTGATCGTTCATAACGTCATCAAATTTTAGTAAAGTTTTTCTTATGTCATAATTTCTTCCCTCAACTCGTTTTTGAGCTCTTTCAAGCGCTTTATTAATCCATGGGTGATCAATAGATTCACCTTCTTTTAATCCAAATTTTTTCATTATTCCGTCTATAGATTCAGATCCAAATATTCTCATCAGGTCATCCTCCAAACTAATGTAAAATATTGAATTTCCTTCATCACCTTGCCTTCCAGATCTACCTCTTAATTGGTTATCAATTCTTCTGCTTTCGTGTCTTTCTGTTCCAATAACAAAGAGTCCTCCAAGCTCTTTAATTTTATTTTTTTCTTGATTACTATTTTCATTCACAATTTTACCACCCAACTTTACGTCGGTACCTCTACCGGCCATATTAGTTGAACAGGTGACAGCATTAAGTTTTCCCGCATCTGCAATTATATTTGCTTCTTTTTCGTGATGTTTTGCATTTAGAACGGAGTGCTTTATCCCGCTATTATTAAGAAGTTTAGAATAAATTTCGGATTTATTTATACTAGTAGTACCAATTAAAACTGGCTGTCCCTTTTTATTACATTCTATGGTCTTATCAATAATTGCTTTATTTTTTTCTTTTTCAGTTCGAAAAATTTGATCATTCCAATCCTTTCTAATCATTTTTTTGTTTGTAGGAACTGAAACTACCGGTAGTTTATAAATATCAAAAAACTCTTCTGCTTCGGTAGCAGCAGTTCCAGTCATTCCGGAAAGTTTTTCATATAAACGAAAATAATTTTGATATGTAATTGAAGCTAATGTTTGATTTTCACTTTGTATTTCAACATTTTCCTTTGCTTCCAGAGCTTGATGGAGGCCGTCAGAGAATCTTCTTCCTTCAAGCACTCGTCCAGTGAATTCATCTATCAGCTGAACTTTGTCATCTCTAACTATATAGTCGGTGTCTTTAAAAAATAATAGATTAGCTTTTAAGGCTTGATTAATGTGGTGCACCAAATTGATATTTTGAGGATCGTAAAAATTATTATTCTTAAGAATTCCATATGTTTCTGATAATTTTTCAATTTTATCTATACCCTTCTCAGACAACATAACATTTTTATTTTTTTCATCTAATTCGTAATCTTTTTCATTAAGTTCTTTTATAAATTTATTGCACACAAAGTATTGATCTGATTTATCTTCTGTTGAACCTGAAATTACCAGTGGGGTTCTTGCTTCATCAACAAGTATACTATCTACTTCGTCAACAATACAAAAAAAATGATCTCTCTGAACCATTTCTTCCATATTATATTTCATATTATCTCTTAAATAATCAAAACCAAACTCATTGTTTGTTCCATAAGTTACATCGCAGTTATAATTTTTTTTTCTCTCCACATCATCCATTTCGTTAGTGATACATCCCACCGACAAACCTAAAAATTTGTATATTGCTCCCATCCAGGAAGAATCTCTTTTTGCCAAGTAGTCATTTACAGTCACAACATGAACGCCTTTCCCTAGTAATGAATTTAAATAAACAGGAAGAGTCGAAACTAAAGTTTTACCCTCTCCGGTTTTCATTTCAGCAATTTTTCCTTGGTGTAGTATAATTCCGCCCATTAGCTGCACATCGAAATGACGTTCAGATAATGTTCTTTTAGAAGCTTCTCTTACATACGCAAAGGCTTCTGGAATTAAGTCATTTAGTTTAGTACCTTTTTGAACTCTAATTTTTAATTCAGCAGTTCTTGCCGGAAAATCCTTATCAGGTATACCTTTAACTTTTGACTCCCAGGCATTAATTTTTTCTACTATTGATTTTAACTTATCTATATCTCTTTGACTTGAATTTTTGACAAATTTGCCGATAATGCCGCTAATATTTAACATAAATAATTATATTGTTTTAAGTAAGACTTATATAATCAATAATAAAAAAATTTAAATAGCAATGACTTTAAACTTAAAAAATTTACTTAATCCTAAAGTTAAGATGTCAAAAATGGGTGAATTTCAAGAATTGCAACCCATCGAGGGGCTGGAGATATCGGCTGTATCTGCAGATCTTTATGGTGACGGAAGGGATGATTTAGCATTATTCTACTTTAGGGAAGGAGCTAATTTTGCAGGGGTTTATACTACCTCCAAAGTCACTTCTGCTAGCATCAATTGGAATTTAAAAATTAGAAGAAATTTTGTAAAAGCGCTTATGGTGAATACGCAAAACGCAAACACTTTCACTGGAATAAAAGGTGCACAAGGTTTAAAAGAAATTGCGCAAGCCTTGTCAAAATCTCTTACATTAAAGTCTTCGCAATCTCCAAAAGGAGTTAGCGAAGTTGTAAAAATAACAGATTTACTTTTTGCATCAACAGGAGTAATTGGTGAAGACTTCCCATATTTGAAAATAAAAAATAGGATTCCCGAGTTAGTAAAAAAATTAAAAGCAGAGCAAAATAAATTTGTTTGGTTTAAGGCAGCGAGCGCTATAATGACAACAGATACAAGACCTAAAGTTGCATACGAAGAATGCAAAATAGGAAATAAATTAATTAAAATTTCTGGAATTGCAAAAGGTTCAGGAATGATTCAGCCAAACATGGCGACAATGCTTAGCTTCATATTTACTAACGCAAATATACCTTCGGTTTTTTTAAAATCTATATTAAAAAAAGTCATTTCAACTACATTTAATTCTATAACAGTCGATAGCGATACATCAACAAATGACATGGTTGGTATTTTTGCTACTGGAAAAGCAAAAAATTCTAAAATTTACAATGTATTAGATCCAAAATTACAGGACTTCGAAAAAGCTTTACACAGGTTAACTTTAAATTTAGCAAAACAAATTGTTGTGGATGGCGAAGGTGCCAAAAAATTTATTACAGTAAATGTAATAGGAGCAAGATCAACGGCTATGGCAAAAAATGTTGCATTTTCTATTGCAAACTCACCTTTGGTTAAAACTGCAATAGCAGGCGAAGATCCAAACTGGGGAAGAATTGTCATGGCAATTGGGAAATCAGGGGAAAACGTTATTGCAAATAAGATTCAAATAAAAATCGGAGACCATTTAGTTGCTGAACAAAGTAAAGAAGCAAAAGATTATAATGAAAATAATTTAAAGGATTATATGAAATGGGGTTCGATTGAACTTGAAGTTAATTTAAATTTAGGAAGCGCTGGTTATACAGTTTATACATGTGATTTTACAAACGAATATATTAACATAAATGCTGACTATAGAAATTAATACTTGTTTTTTTTTGAATAAAATTAAATAATATAAAAATATAATGATTAAATATAATCTAATATGTAAATGCGGCGAGACTTTTATAAGCTGGTTTTCAAGCTCAGTTGAATTCGACTCTTTGTGCAAAAAAAAACTTGTAAAGTGTATTTATTGCGATTCTTCTTCTGTAAAGAAATCGATGATGTCTCCAAATTTAACCAGTAAATCAAATAAATCTTCTAAAAAAAATATATTAGAAAAGAATATAAAAAAGCAACTTATTGATTTTAGGAAATATATAGAAAAGAATTGCACGGATGTTGGAGAAAATTTTACCAGAGAGGCAAGAAGTATTCATTATGATAAAAAAAGTTCTAAAGGTATATATGGTAAGGCAACTCCAGAGGAAACTTCAGAATTATTGGAAGAAGGAATAGAAATAGCAAGTATACCTTGGATAGATAAGTCAGAAAATTAATTTTTTATAAAAGTCGAAATATAATTTATTGAAGGATCACTGCCTTTTGACCACGTATTAGAAAATAGATTAAATTTCATCCCAACTGTTTCATCATCCGAAAAATTATTTTTGTTTACAATAATTTTTAAGTTTTGAGGAGTTAGAAATTTATCCCAATCATGGGTCCCTATAGGCAACCATCTTAATATATATTCAGCACCTAGAATGGCAAATATATATGATTTTAAATTTTTGTTTATCGTGGCAACAAACATAATTCCTTTTTTTTTAATTAATTTAGAACATTTTTTTATAAATAAGTTTACATCTGAAACATGCTCGACTACTTCCATGTTTAATATTACGTCAAATTCACTTTCAAAAATTAAATTTTCTGGTGGATTATGAATATATTTGATATCTAAATTCATTTCTCGTGCATGTAATTTTGCGATAGCGACATTATCTTTAGAAGCATCAACTCCCGTCATTATCGCGCCCAATCTACTTAATGGTTCACAGAGAAGTCCACCTCCACAACCAATATCTAGTATTTTTAAATTTTTAAGTGGTTTTTCACTATTTTCGTTAAGATTAAAATGAGAGATTAATTTTTCTTTAATAAACTTAATTCTAGCAGGATTGAAAAGGTGTAGGGGTCTAAATTTTCCTTTTGGATTCCACCAATCCTTTGCCAATCTTGAAAACTTTTCTACTTCTATTTTATCTACTGTAGTCAAAATGGTAATTATTTAGATATACTTGTGCATTTTTATAATTAAGAGTATTTATTAATAAAAAATATATAAAGTAAACAAGAAATTTTACCATGAAAAGATTAACTCTTAAATTTGGCGGTACATCTGTTGGGGATATAGAAAAAATAAAGAAAGTTGCCAATATTATAAAAAAAAGACATGACGAGGGTAACGAAATCATTGTTGTAGTTTCAGCGATGGCTGGCGCAACTAATGAGCTGGTAAAAAAATCTGACTTAATTAGCAATAATTTTGATAGCAAAGAATTAGATGTATTGCTTTCTTCAGGTGAACAAATTTCATCTTCACTTTTGTCTGGAGCAATTATTAATTTGGGACTTAGAGCGAGATCATGGCAAGGCTGGCAAATACCAATTTTAACGGACAATAACCACACATCTTCTAATATAATGAAAATCAAAACGGAGGAAATTTCGGATTTTATTTCAAAAAAAGGCATAGCTGTAATTGCTGGTTTCCAGGGAATTTCATTGGATAGTAGAATTACAACATTAGGACGTGGAGGTTCAGATTTATCCGCCGTAGCAATCGCAAAATTCTTTCAGGCAGATTCCTGTGAAATTTATACTGATGTTGATGGTGTCCTTACAACAGACCCCTCTATAAATAAAAATGCTAAAAAAATAGACAAAATATCTTACGAAGAAATGCTTGAAATGGCATCTTTGGGGGCAAAAGTAATGCAACCAAATGCAGTTCAGGCTTCTATGACTGATGATATACCAATCCATGTAAGATCTACTTTTTCTGAAAAATCTGGAACTAAAATAGTCTCTGAAAATGAAATTGATTATAAAAAGGTTGTTACGGGCGTAGCTTATTCAAAAAGTAATGCTAAAGTTTCCATTGTTGGTGTTGTCGACAAACCTGGTGTTGCGGCAGATATTTTTGAACCCATAGGAAAAAATAATATCAATGTTGATATGGTGATTCAAAACACTTCCCTTGATGGTAAAAATGCTAATGTGACCTTTACTATTAAGCGAGAAGATTTGAGTAAAACATTGAGTATAATTGAAAAAAATAAACAAAAATTGAATTATAATAAAATAATACATGATGATAAACTTGCAAAAGTGTCTATTATTGGCGCGGGCATGATAGCTAACCCCGGAGTAACATATAAAATGTTTAGATCTTTGGCAGATGAGAAAATAAATATTTTAGCCATTTCAACTTCAGAAATAAAAATTTCTGTTTTAATTCGTGAAGATTTGACTCAAAAAGCAGTACAAATACTACACAGAGCGTTTCAACTTAACTAAGAAGTAATGAGCATTAGACCATTTAGAGATATTAAAAGAAGGAAAACAAGAAAAATAAAAGTTGGTAAAATTGAAGTAGGCGGCAACGCGCTAATATCTGTTCAGTCTATGACAAATACTTTAACAACAAATGTTAAAGATACAGTAAATCAAATTAATGAATTAGCCGAAGCAGGAGCTGATATTGTAAGAGTATCGTGTCCCGACAAAGACTCATCTTTGTCTCTAAAAAAAATTATAGCTCAGGTTAATATTCCTATTGTTGCAGATATTCATTTTCATTACAAAAGAGCAATAGAAGCCGCAAATTCTGGGGCTGATTGTTTGAGAATAAATCCTGGAAATATTGGTTCTAAAGAAAAAATCCAAGAAGTTATCAGGTCTGCAAAAGACAATAATTGTTCCATAAGAATTGGGATAAATGCCGGATCTCTAGAAAAAAAATTGTTAGAAAAATATAAAGAGCCCTGTCCCGAAGCATTAGTTGAGAGCGCTTTAAATAATATCAAATTTCTAGAAGACGAAAATTTTTTTAATTTTAAAATAAGCGTAAAATCATCTGATGTTTTTTTAACAACTAAAGCTTATAGGTCTTTATCAAAGATTTGTGATTATCCATTACATCTAGGTATTACTGAAGCTGGGGGTTTAACATCTGGTAGCGTAAAATCTTCAATCGGAATAGGCATGTTACTTATGGAAGGTATTGGAGACACCATAAGAGTCTCTCTATCAGCAGACCCCGTAGAAGAAGTTAAAGTCGGTTACGAAATTTTGAAATCTTTGAATTTAAGGCATAAAGGTGTAAATATTATATCTTGCCCTTCATGTGCTCGACAAGGATTTCCAGTTATTGAAACAGTTAAAATTTTAGAAGAAAAACTTTCACATATTAAGGAGCCAATAACTCTATCTGTAATAGGGTGTGTTGTTAATGGGCCGGGAGAAGCTTCACAAACTCAAATAGGTTTAACAGGTGGAGGGCAAGGCAATCACATGATGTATATATCTGGTTTGCCACATCACAAGGTAGCAAGTGATAAAATAATCGATGAAGTTGTTAATTTAGTAGAAAAAAAATCAAAAGAACTTAAAAGTATTTAAATTATTGAAATGATCCCCTTAGACAAAGTTAAAAAAATAGTTAGTACTTACGAGACTTTAGAAAAAGATCTTGCCTCTGGTAATATTGACAAAAAAGATTTTGTTAAAAAATCCAAAGAATACTCAAATATTGGTGACATTATTAATGAAGCAAAAAGTTTTATAGATTACGAAAAAGAAAAAACAGAACTAGAAAAAATTATAGAAGATAAAAATAGCGCTAAAGATATGATTGATTTGGCAAAAAGTGAATTAAGCCAACTAACAAGACAACATAAAGAATATGAAAAAAAACTGAAATTATATCTTCTTCCAAAAGACGAGGCAGATTCAAAAAACGCGATTCTCGAAATAAGGGCAGGTACCGGGGGGTTAGAAGCCACTTTATTCGTTGCGGACCTCTATAAAATGTATGAAAAAGTTTGTCTGAATAAAAAATGGTCATTTGAAATTATTAATATATCAAAAAGTGAAGCAGGAGGTTTTAAAGAAGTAATTTTACTTATAAAAGGAAATAATATTTATTCCTTTTTAAAATTTGAATCTGGGGTTCACAGAGTACAAAGAGTTCCCAAAACAGAAACACAAGGCAGAGTTCATACATCTGCTGCTACCGTTGCAGTTCTACCCGAAGCAGAAGAAGTGGATGTAAAAATTAGTGAAAAAGATTTAAGAATAGATGTGTTCCGATCAAGCGGGCCCGGAGGTCAATCAGTTAATACTACAGATAGTGCAGTGAGAATTACTCATTTGCCGACCGGAGTTGTTGTAAGTCAGCAAGATGAAAAATCTCAACATAAAAATCGCGCAAAAGCTATGAAAATTTTAAGATCGAGAGTCTACGAAGCGGAAAGAGAAAAAAAGGATCAAGAGAGATCAAGAGAAAGAAAAAATCAAATTGGGTCAGGTGATAGATCAGAAAGAATTAGAACTTATAACTTTCCACAAGGAAGAGTTACTGACCATAGAATAAACATGACTCTTCATAAACTCGAAGACTTTTTAAGTGGAGATGCATTTGATGAATTATCTCAGAATTTAGTGATCAAAGAACAAGAGAAAAAATTAGAAAATTTAAAACAATAATGATTCTAGAAAAAGTAATTAAACAAGCTTCAGAACAATTAAAATGCAGTAATATTGCTTCACATGAATTAGATTCTGAGATAATTCTTTCAAATCTCATGGGCGTTACAAGAGAATTTTTAATTACAAATAACAATTTAGATATTTCAAAAAATATAATAAAAAAATACAATTTTTCAATTAAACGAAGGATTAATAGAGAGCCTGTAGCTTACATAATTGGAAAAAAAGAATTCTGGAGTGAAAATTTTTCTGTCAATTACGAAACACTTATACCTAGACCTGAGACTGAACTTTTGATTTACAGAGTAATAAATCTTTTTAAATATAGAAAAATAAATATTTTGGATATTGGGACTGGTTCGGGATGCATATTACTTTCAATATTAAAAGAATTAAACCTTTCAAGAGGCATAGGTATAGATATTTCGACAAAATCAGTACAAACTGCTAAAAAAAATTCGAAAAATCTTAATTTATCTAACCGTGCAAAATTTAAAGTTTTTGATTTTAAAGAATTTAATATAGGTAAGTACGATTTAATTGTTTCTAATCCGCCATATATTCCATCAAAAGATATAAAAAATTTAAGTAAAGATATAATAAATTATGAACCTTTAGTTGCCTTAGATGGGGGAGTTGATGGCCTTGACCTAATAAAAAAAGTTATTTATAAATCCAAAGGTCTATTAAAACAAAACGGATTGCTTGCTTTAGAGATTGGATATAGGCAATATACAAGGGTATCAAGCATTTTAAAACATTATGGGTTTAGAGAAACAAGTAAGGAATATGACTATAATCACAATGTACGTTGTATAATAAGCACAAAAGTGGGTTTTTTTTAAATTTTAAAAAAATTATTTTGACAAACTAAATTATTAATGAATAAGATAACTTAAATCCTTTATATAATATAGAAGAGATATTTCAGTAATATTTAAATATATATGTTTCAACGAAAACAAAGAAGATTCAGACGTAGACCTGGTGGCAGAAATAATCATCAGCATGGCAATGGTATGCAAGCGAGAATGAGATCAAATTCATTTTCCAACGGACACAATAAAAATAATTTTAGAACAACGCTAAGTGCAGAAAAATTATTTGAAAAGTACAGTGCTCTTGCCAAAGAAGCTATGTCTTCCGGAGACAAAACCTTGTCTGAAAATTATCTTCAACACGCAGATCATTTTATGAGGATTATTGAAGACAAAAACAGAAACAGGAATCAAAGTAAAGATAACTTAATTGATAAACCAACTGTAGATGTTAACAAAACATCCGAAGATAACAAAACTAATCAAGATCAGACTACAAAAAATAATAATCCGGAAACAACCTAAAAAAAAATCAATTTTTTTTAGCGATTAATTCTGCAATTAATACATCAGTTTTAATTCTATGAATTTCGAATTTTTTTCTCTCTTCATCCTTTAATATTTTCCCGGAAGGTAATTTTAATTTTTGAGAGTTTACTTTTTTTCCATTCACAATAACTTCGTAATGCAAGTGAGGTCCAGTAGATATTCCTGTTGAACCAACATACCCAATAATTTCTCCCTGTCTAACTTTTTTTCCCACTCTGATACCTTTAGCAAAACTTTTCATGTGGGCATAAACTGTTTCGTATGTACTATTATGTTTTATTTTTATACAATTCCCTCCACCTCCACACCATTTAGCACGAGTAATTGTTCCGGAACCCGAAGCCATGATCGGAGTACCCATTGGCGCCGCAAAATCTGTGCCCTTGTGCATTTTGTTGAATCCACTTATAGGATGTTTTCTCATTCCAAATGGTGACGATAATCTTGCACCATTAATTGGCGTTTTCATTAAAGCCTTTTCAACACTTTTTCCATTAACATCAAAATAGCCGTAGCCTTTATCATCCCCAAATTTATAAAGTGAGATTTCTCTGCCGTTTACTGACATATGAGCATAAACTATAGATCCGCTTTTTATAAATACTCCATTTTCATCAAAATATTTTTCATAAACAATTTTAAAGTAATCATTTTTTCTTATGTCCCTTTGGAAATCAACTTCGAACCCGAAAATTCTAGCAAATTCAATTATTGTATCGGGATTGATATTAGCTTTCACAGCAGATGAATAAAGATTATTTTTAATTGTATTTTCAGCTAAAGTTTTTTTCTTGTAAAGTTTAGTAATAATTTTCTGTGATATAATTTTGTTATCTTCATTTCTGGTTATTGCGATAGTTGTGCTTTTTGTAACGGGAACAGAAAATTTAATTATAGAATTTTTGTTTGTCGATATGTCCTTTTTTATAATTATATCAACTTTATTTCCGATCATAAGTTGATTGGGGTTGCCATATTTTTTATATTTAACAATAACAGTTTCAATATCGATATTTCTGACTTTATGTTTTTTTAAAATTTTTTGGATGGTATCTCCTTTTTTTATTTCATAGTCTAGATTAATAAAAGGAGATTTAATTTGATTTAGTAAAAATTCTTTAAATATTTTTAACTCTTCAATTTTACTAGAACTACTGGCACTTTCTGACTCTTTAACAATATTCTTGTCATCTTTATAAACAACTGTTAGTAGAACTAAAGATATTGCAAATAATCCAGATATTACTAGATACTTGTTCTTGTCCCAGTTTTTTCTAATAATTTCGTACATTTTAAATTTTTAGTTTGATTTGGTTTGTAATATTATATGTGAAAATTTTACATATCAATTTATCAAAATTTTGTTCTAAAAGGGCCCAATTACAAGGTGTTTTGTTGAATAATATTCACCTTGATTTATCCAGCAATTAGCTTATAACGAGCGGTCCAACCCCAAAAAAAGCTTAATTTTATTGGCTTAATTGTGGAGTTGTTAATTTTAAAGTGTTAACGACCGAACCGTAAGTTGAGGTTTCGTTTTGTAGCATTTTTAGCTTTTTAATATTGTAAAAAACATAAGAAGAGAAGTGTGGACGGTTAGGTTACCAAAAATTTGTCGTAC
>CEUZ01246021.1_pt1 | contig 13535 bp, 13 predicted proteins | sample 361511 | NCBI WGS metagenome assembly CEUZ01 (sample SAMEA2622822, study PRJEB7988) | marine metagenome | biome: marine biome (ENVO:00000447); feature: surface water layer (ENVO:00002042); material: "saline water (ENVO:00002010), including plankton (ENVO:xxxxxxxx)" | depth 5 m
TCCTAAATTATTTTGTGACCTGATAACTTTGAGATTAGTTTTGCTATTTTTTTTTATTTTTTTAATAAATTCTATAATTAAATTATACGAACTATCTTTACTACCATCATCTACGAAAATGATTTCGGTTTTAAAATTTTTTTTCTTCTTTAAGAAATTTTTGATATGGCTCAAACCTGATTTTAATCTTAATTCTTCATTAAATACTGGAAATATTATTGATAAAGATGTGATCATAATATTAATTAGTCTAAACAGTTTGGCATGATAAACTTTTTATTAAAAAAACCAAGCTATCGATGCATGGTGGGTATGGCTAGGATCGAACTAGCGACCTCTACGATGTCAACGTAGCGTTCTACCACTGAACTACACACCCAAATTTGGGGCACTACTTCACTCTTTTATTGAGCAATCTATAAAAATAGATATAAAAAATTAGCAAAGAAAAAAAATAGTATCTACAAAATAATCCATTATTTATAAAAATAATTCCTGGAGCTAATAAGCATAGATAAATCAAATTAATATATAGTGAAACTTTGTAATGCAAATTTGCTGTTTTTTTATTTTGTTTTAAAAAGAATTTATAAAGAAGCATATGCAAATGTTTGCTGTCAGGAAAAAGTGGACTTTGTCTAACTACAAAAAGTTTTCTGAAAAAGGAAAAAAATACTTCAAAAAACAGATAAAATAACAAAATACAAAAAAAGAATGGAGATATTAGTGGATGCAGTATGCTTGTTTTTATAACAGAAACAGCAATTAAAGCACCAACAAGATAAGCTCCGCTGTCACCCAAAAATATTTGGGCTTGAGGAAAATTAAATTTTAGAAATATTAAAATTAACAAACAGAAATATAATAAGTAATGTGTAAGATTATTTTCTCCATAAAGTAAATTAATAAAAAATAGAATAATAAAAATAATTAAAGCATGAATACCTAAAAGGCCATCAAATCCATCTATTAAATTAGCTCCGTTAATAATAAACAGAAAGCATAAGCACATAAACATCAATGCAAAAATATCTATTTCTAGAAGGTTATTTAAAAATCCTAATCCGGTTTTCTCAATATAAAATTGATTATAAATGATAAGAAATATTAATAATAAAATCATAATAATAAGTCTGAATTTAGGCGGTATTTTTATATGTAAGTCATCAACTAACCCCAAAATAAAAAATAAAGTACAAAAAGATAAATATTCAAAATAAAAAATATTATGAAAAAAATACAAATATAAAAAAACTAAGATTAATAATGAATAAACTATAATTCCACCTAGTCTATAAATAGACTCATTATGAAAAGCTTGAGGTTTTCTAAATTGATTATCAATAAATAGTTTTGATTTTGATTTATTAAAAATAAATAGAATATGCTTACTAAAATAGTAACCAAAAAATACTACGAAAAATAAAAAAATAATATTATTTAATTCCGCCATATTTTCTAATTGAATTTAATGAAATGAAAAAAATTGATATAATATTTCTAATAAAATTTAGCTTATTAAATTTTCTATTTATATGCCAAAGCCAAAAAACATTTTTTAGTCTACGACTCGAGCGCGATCCACTCAAAATCCTATAATAAGCAGAATTTTTATTTATTTTTTTTGCAAAATTATTTTTTTTTAATAATTTACATTTAAATAAATAATCTTCACATAAATTAATTTTTTTAAACCTGTGTGTGGATAGTATCGACCTAGCAATAATCATTGTGCTGGTATTTATAGATGAATTATTGATAAATGTCTCAAAATTAAAATAATCTCTTATATGAGTTCTTTTTTTGAATTTTTTGTCATCTCCATTTTGGAAAAACGGTGTGTAATCAGTATAAGAAAAGTTAATGTTTTCTTTATCCATAAAAATTATTTGAGTTTCTAGTTTATTTTTTGTCCATATGTCATCAGAATCAATAAAAGATATATATTTAGATTTTGATATTCTCATAGCATAATTTCTACAAAATGCCGGTCCTTTATTTTTATTTAATTTAACAATATGTACATTATTTAAATTAGAGTAATTGTTAATAATTTTCAAAGAATCATCGCTTGAACAATCATCAACAATATAAAGATTCCAGTTTTTGTAAGTTTGAGTAATCACTGACTTGATTGCCTCATCTAAAAACTTTGCTTTATTATAATTAGGTAATATTATATCTACTGAAGGACTCATTTTTGTTTTATTAATTTAGTTTTCTAATATAGTAAGATAATCAATCAAAGTTAAGAGTTTTAAGATTATGTTTATATCAGATAACCTTTGTTATTTGGACATGCACAGAACTGGAAGCACACTTCTTGTAGAGCTTCTAAATAAATATGTTCCCAATGGTAAAATTGTTGGAGTCCATGAAAGACCAGGGCAAGATATTTATAAATCTAATCGATTTTTCTTAGGCTCAATTAGAAATCCCTGGGAATGGTACGTTTCTGCTTGGTCATTTGGATGCGTAAAAAGAGGAGGCTTATACAAAAGATTAGCTTTAAAAAGAATCCATTTCAAAAATTTAGGCTTTAAAACTAAACCATTATTAGCTCCATACATTTTTTTGCAACAATTTTGGCGACCACTAAGTCTATGGAGAAAACTATATAATGATCCTAAAAGTATAAAAAATTTTAGAGAGTGGCTTAAATTACTTTTAGGCGGAACTAGAATACATGATATAGGCGAAGGTTTTGATTTCAGTTCAATAAATAAATTTTCAGGTCTAATGACTTATCGCTATCTAGTTTTTTATTCTTCTAATATTAAAAGTTTATACAATAATTCCTTAACTTCTTTTGAAGATTTAGAAGAATTTGATAAAAAAAACAATATATTAAATTACACTATAAGAAATGAATCTCTTGAAAAGAATTTTTTTGACGTATTATTAAAACTAAATATTAAAATTAGTGAAAAAGAAAAAGATAATATTAATAATTTAAAAAGAGGTAAGTGGGGTGTCTGGAGAGATAAAAAACTAGAAGATTTTTATGATGATGAATGCTTAGAACTTATAGAACAAAAAGAAAAATTAATTATTAATAAATATAAATACAAAAAACCTCACAAATAAATTAGGTTTAATTTATTTATAAGAACTAAAATATTTATTATAAATATATTCTATTACAATACCTGTAAAAATTATTTGAAGAGGAATAATTGACAATTTATATCTTGGGAGTATGGCAAAAAACGAGAATAAAAATATGTAAAAAAAGAATATTAAAATTAAATAGTTTAAATTGAGAGATTTTTTGTCAGAAACAATTATGCCTCCCAAAGATGTTAGGGTTATTAATATTATTGGTAAGTAATGAAAAGGATTATAATAGTTAGGTTCAGAAGAATTAATATCAATAAACAAAAATGAAGCAATTTTCTTAAAATACAAAATAAAATATCTTCTTGGATTTTCTTTAATATTTTTAATCGCTTGATTTAAAAAAATCTTATCTTCATTAATTCTATAAAATCTATCTTTTGTTACTTTGTCAATTTGTTTTTGTAAATTATCATCAATAAAAGTTGATCCTTCGACTTTTGAATTGGGATTGTTCGCTTTCCATACATTATAACCAAAACCTGCCTGAATAGTAATTTTTTCAAATATCAAAGCATTTCTAATTAAATACGGCGAAACTGTTATTAAAGTAATTAAGACTATTATTAAAATTCTTTTGATTGCTAGTTTATTAAATATAAACAAATAAAAACAACTTAAAATAAAAATTGCAACAAATTCTCGTCTTGTAAGAATTAACAGCCCAGCGATAAAAGAAAAGGCAACAATAGACAAAATATCTTTTTTTTTAATAATTTTAAAAAAATAATAATAAAAGAGCATTGCCAAAAAAATATGCAAAGTGATGGATGATATCTGTGCACATGCATATAAATAAAGTGGAAAAACTGAAAATAATATTGAGTTAAATAAACTAATATTGCTGGAAAAAAAAAATTTATTTATATTATAAAATATGGCAATTGATATCGAAGATAACAAAACTTGTGATGATAAAATTAGCAATACAAAACTTTGATCTGGAATATTAAAAAAAGAAAAAAGATAAATATAATAGGCGTATAGTGGAGGCATCCAAAGATTTGGTAGTAAAAAACTATCAAAGCTTTTTAGTGATAGTGTTCCATGTAAAATTAAATTATTAACTAGTATGCCCCATTCATTCTCTAGATTGGTATCTCCCCATATAAAAATCACAGGAATTCTTAAAACAACTGAAAACACGATCAGTAAAATTGGTATTAGAGTTTCTTTTCTTTTTAAATATTGATAGCTATTCATATACATTTTACAAATGATTTATTGTACAAATAAAATGATTAATATAATAAATTGAAAAAATCAAAAAATTAATGTTTAAAAAACTAAGATCGCTAATTGGCAGGCTGTTTAATGAAAATCAACAGATGATAATTGTTATGTATTTATCAGACTTTTTTTGGTTTTTGAGAAAGTATTTTCTAAGTGTAGAAATAAAATATCCTGATGAATTTTTGGAAAATTGGAAAAAAATCAGAAACAATTCATCTCAAGATAGAGAAAGAAATTTTACAGTCTATCAAATGATAAAAGTGCATAATGAAATTTTTAATAATACAAAAACAAATATTATTGAATTTGGTGTAGATCGTGGAGGAACTCTAACTACAATTAGTAAATTTGTAAAAAATGATTCAGAAATTTTTGCTTTAGATAGCTTTGGATTTTATGCTAATAATATTAAAACTAATGTAACAAATTATGACTCCCATTATTTGGGAAAATATAAACCATTCACAAAAAAAACTCGATTTAAAAATTTTGATTATTTATCATTGGAAAAAGAACTAAATATAATTTTGTCTAAAAAAAATTCTAGACTAGATATTATAAAATGTCATTTTCCAGATATAATTGAAAAAGAATATTTGGATAAAATTAATTCTAAAAAATACTCTTTTGTGCATATTGATTTTGACTTATACAAACCAACAATTGAGGTAATAAAATTTATTATTCCTAAACTAGAAAAAAATGCAATAATTTTATTGGATGATTATAATTTTATTAATCAAGAGGGTGTCAAGTGGGCTGTAAAAGATTCTGGAATCAACTTGAATAAATGTATTCAAACACAAAGTGGACAATTGATATGCTATACATAATATAAATTTATAAAGTATAATGATAAAATTCAGTAATATTAAAGATCAAAGAATTAGTGCAGATAAACTTACTGAGATATTATTTTATACCTTTCCTCTATCCTTCATAATTGGCAATTTATTTTTAAACCTACATGTATTATTATTTATAATAATTTCATTATATTTAATTAAAACAAAACAATTACTTTTTAGATTTAAAAGCTCAAACTGGATTTTGATTTCCTTTTTTTTATATCTATTTTTATCTACGCTAATTCAATTTCAAAGTCCTGGTTTGTTAAATGAAGGAATAAAAGGTTGGTCACTAGAAAATCAACCAATTTTTAAATCTTTTATTCTATTCAGGTTTGTAATTTTAGTTTTTATTATAGATACCCTTTTTTTAAATAATGTTTTAAAACTGAAAAATTTATTGCTGTTTTCTTTACTTTGTACGAGCTTTGTAAGCTACGATATTTTGCAACAATATATAGTGGGATTTGATTTATTTGGTTTTAAAAGTCAAGGTATAAGAAATTCAGGGCCTTTTGGTGATGAAATGATTGCTGGAGGTTATTTACAAAAATTCTCATTTTTTTCTTTTTTTTATATATTTACAACTTTTCATAAAAAAAAATTTAATTCTTTATTATTGATATTCATAATAGCACTACATCTTACTGCTATATTATTGGCGGGAAATAGGATGCCAATGGTTTTGGCATTTTTTGGATGTGTTTTAATAATCTTATTTATAAAAAACTTAAGATTTATAACTTTTTTAGGTTTGCTTATTTTCTTAGCAGTTTTTTTAATTATTACAAAAAACGATACAAATTTAAAAACGTCCTATATGAGTTTTGTGAATGAGGTCAATATTTCAAACCTCTTTAATTTTAAAAATAAGATAGACAAAAATGAGGGTGTTACAGCTACTGCTGTAAATAAGGAAGGGTCTAAAACTGAAAGGTCGGAAGGAATATGGAATAAAACTTGGGACGGAATAGTGTTATTAAACAAAAGTGGTTACAATAGAATTTACAGGACCTCAATTGAAATGTGGAAGGAAAATCCAATATTTGGTTTTGGTTTAAAATCTTTCAGAATAAAGTGCCATGACATTTTAGGTAAAAACACACATCTGTTAAAAGTTGATGAACCCGAATCACAAATATCAAAATTTTCTTGTTCAAATCATCCTCACAACTACTACTTTGAACTTCTGAGCGAAACTGGAATAGTTGGGGCTATTTTAATGTTAATGTTTTTTATTATTTTGTTAAAAAACTCTTATTATTTTTTAAAAAAATACAATCAACAAGCAAATTCAAATATAGTTCTGGTAATACCAATTGTCATTGTAATCGTAAATGAAATTTGGCCACTAAGATCTTCGGGAAGTTTTTTTACAACTTGGAATGCTACTTTTTTTTGGTTAAGCGCTGGAATATTACTAGCTTATAATAAAAGTAAAAAATTATAGTTTTTATCTGTAAGAATTAATTACAGTTTTGATGCCTCTATTGAATGTAATCTTTGGCTTCCATTTTAGGATTGTTCGAGCTTTCTTGATATTTGGATATAGTTTCATATTTTCATTCTCTCTATATTTTATTTTTCCAAACTGAGCTTTTCCTTTACCTACTATTTTGCGAATTTGATGAATTATGTATTTTATTTTTTTGGGTTGCCCTGAACCTATATTAAAAATTTCACCATCAGCTCGCTTTGCATTTAAAGATAAAAAAATAGCATTAGTAATATCGTCAATATGACAAAAATCTCTTACTTGACCACCGCTTGAAGCTGGAAATGTTTTGTTGTCTAAACATCCTTTAATTATTTGAGGTAAAAATCTATTTTTATTTTGGTTGGGTCCATATACCTGAAAAAAACGTAGAATAATTACAGGAAATTTTTTATTTTTGTAAAGCATTAACAAAAATTGTGTTGAAGCTAGCTTAGCTAAAGCATAAGGAGAGTTAGGAAAACCATGTTGATGCTCACTTTGCGGTCCTTCAATTTCTCCATATTCTACACTGCTTCCAATTTGAATAAATTTTTTAATTTTTTTTTTTGAAAAAATTTTTGTTAAATTAACTAAACCAATAAAGTGATTTTTGATTAACTTATTTTTTTTATCCTTAAACGAAGCATGATTTACGTATCCTCCGAGATTTACCACAAATGTGAATTGACCAACTAATTTTTTTTTAAGTTTTTTTAAATTTGAAATATCAATTCTTAGATAATTTACTCCGGCAACATATCTATCTTTTGATGGAATCCCTATTGATATGCTTGTTACTTTCCAACCTTTTTTTTTTGCAGCCAAAGTTAAATGATACCCGATGTATCCAGTGCCGCCAACTACAAGTAAATGTGGTTTAATTAGGTGGGTACTCACGTTTGCCAATAATCAAATCAACAATAGTTAAAAGCCAAACTTGATGAATATTTTCAATAAAATTATAAGCTTTGCTATTTGTCCAAAAGTTAATATCTCCCAATTTAGATAGAGAATTATTTTTATCATTACCAGTAAAAGTTATTATATTTGAAAATTTTTTCTCTCTGGCTGCTTTACAACCGTTAATCATATTTTTTGAACTGCCACTTGCTGAAATTACAATTAAAATATCACCCTCATCACCATAAAAACTTACAGCTTTTTCTACCCATCTTTCGTAACCATAATCGTTAGAAAAACATGTAATCAAATCAGATTCATTAAAATTAAAACATCTTACATTTGCATTCTTTGTGAGATCTACACTGAAGTGACTAGCAATTGCAGCACTACCCCCATTTCCAAAAATCATAACTTTTTTTCTTTTTTTATTATTTTCAATTAAAATATTTTTTACTTTTATAATTTTTGAAATTATTTCTTCATTAGGCTTAACCAGTTTAGAAAAATCTTCTAGATATTTTTGTACAAAATTATTATCAGACATAATTAAATAAATTTAATGTTTAAAAAATATAACATTTTATCAAATGGTTTAATAGATATAAAACTTTCAAATTATATTCAAAAATTTCGGTGGATCAAACTTACTATTTTTTTTATAAACAAAAACATTATTTTTTTCTTTCTTCAAATTCTTATTTAAAAATTCCAGACAAGGCCTGTTTTTTTTGGTTTTTAGGTACTTAAAACTTATTTCATTAAAATTTTTCTTTTTTAGAATTTCAATAATTTTCATAAGCATTGACTTTTCTATTGACCTTCCAAAAGCTCTGCAGCTAAGTATAAAATCAATGACTTCAATTTTTTTTGAATGCAATTTAAAAGAAACAACCCCAACTAGTCCCATATCACCAAATTTATCTTTAACCTTACAAGATAAAAGATGGCAAGTTTTATCTTTTATTAACTTGTCTAAATTTGCCTCTGTAATTCTTCTCGTTGTTAAATTCATTTGATTTGTTTTGTTTATGAGTTGAAGTATTCTTTTTTTGTTTTTTTCGTTACCTTTTTCAAAATAAACTTTTGTTTTTAAAGACTGAAGCCATTTATCATAAGAAATAAAACTTTTCATATTTTTTTTTCTTATTTTTTCATCTTGATAAAATTTAGTTCTATTCTTGTCCTCGTAGGTCGTTTGTAATCCATTAAAATACCCAAGACTTTGAAGCTTTCCCACGTAACCTGTTGGATCTTCGGGCCAGTCTGGAACGGTAACTCCTTTTAAACTTCTTCTTACTCTCTCCCTTTCAATTTTATTATCATCAATGAATACGACAGCATCATTTGTTAAATTTAACTCGCTGATAATTTCTTTGATATTTTTAGCTTTATCATCCCAATTTATTTTCCATGCTGCAAAATCCCTTTTTTTTAAAATCATATTTGAATTTTTTTCAATTGCTTCCAAAGCATCTTTTTCATAATTTTTGCTACAAATAGCTAATTGTATCCCAAGATTTTTTAAACTTTTTAGCTTTGATTGAAAATCTCTAAAAGCTTCACCGTGTATATTGTGTCCACCTATATTTATATTTTTCCAACCCAAATCTCCCAAGATTCCGCCCCACAAAGTATTATCTAGGTCCAACACAATTAATTTTTTATTCTTGCCATCTAAGCTTTCTATAATTTGAATAAATTCTTTAACTGCTATTTCAAATATATCCTGGGAAAAAGGAACTTTTGCTGCATACCAGAGTTTAGGATTAAATTTTGTAAAATTCTGTTTAATCAAAAAATCTATATTTAAAAATTTAAAATTTTTTTGAGATTTTAATTCAGTAGCAATTTTTGTATTTATTTCGTTTATATTTTTAGTTAATCCAAATTCATCTGTAAAATCATTTAAATATTTACCTCTTTCATTGTTTGGCATTGCCCATGATGTAACTATTAGATTATCATTAAATTTTGCTAGTTGTTTTAAAATGTTAATATATTGATCAACTTCTTTATACAAAATTTTAAGATTCATTTTTTCATTTAAAAGTAGAGAGTTAAAACTTTTAATAACACCCTCAATTCTTGACCATATAAAAACTATACGATTTTTATTTTTAGATTTTATCAAATCAAAACACTTCTCATGAAATAGGCCAAAATTGGGCTTACTTACATTATATTTTTTTTTATTAATTTTTCTTGATAGTAGATTGTAGAAAACATCAATATTAAAATCTGAAATAATTTTTATTTTATTTTTCATAATTAATTATTTTTTTTTATTTTTTTATTAAGATCCTTTTCTAAATTTGCCATTGTGTACTTAGTTTCAGATCTCTTGTCAAAAAAATCATCGCTCAATAAACTGATTGTTTTTCCATTAAAAGCTTTTATTTTTTCTTCTATTGCAATAAATAAATTAACAACAATCAAAGAATCAAGATTACTTTTTGGACCCAAAATTTGAAAATTTTTTTTAACAACAATTTTTCTTTTCTTATCTAGTTGTTTATTTATTTCTAAAACAGCTTTTTTTATTATATCAATACTTTTCATAAAAGCCTTGTAGCATGTATTTTTAACAACATGATGTTTAAAATTCTTTTATTCTTCTTAAAATAAAATTGGGCAATAATAATGCAACGAATAGTTTGATTTTTTTAATATTATTTGGAAATTTTAAAATTTTGATAATTGATGAAAATAAATTTTTTTTTAAAATAAGAATCATAATTTTTCTATATAAAATTTTTTCATTTATTAAATCTAACTCCTCTTTTGAAAAGAAAGAATCAACATTTTTCATTTCTTCAAACCATACTTCAAGTTCTTTAACTTCAATATCTCTATTTTTTTTAGTAAAATTTTCATCATGTAACCTGTAAAACACTAGAGGCTTTTGAATACAATCAAATTTGATATTTTTTGAAATTCGAACAAAAAAATCAAAGTCTCCTATAATTTGATAATTTTTATTAAATCCAGTTTTTAAATTATAATACTCAGATTTTCTTATTACAGCAGCTAGAATTGTTACAGGTGAATGTTTAATTATATGGAATTTTAAATTTCCTTTAGGTAGTTCATTGTTTATATATTTTCTTTTCTTTTTATTTGTATTGTTAAGTAACCATACATTACTATAGGCAATTCCAACTTTTTTATCTAAAAACAATGGAATTAAACATTCAAGTTTTTCCTTTGACCAAAAATCATCAACATCACAGAAAGCCAAAAACTCGCCCTTTGACATTTTTACCGCCTGATCTCTGGCTTCGTATAAAAAAGTATGTTTTGAAGACAAGTAATATTTAAGTCTTTTGTCTTCAAATTTTTCAAAAATTTTTTTGCTGTTATCGGTAGAATGATTATCCCAAAAAATAAGTTCCCAATTTTGATAAGTTTGATTAATTATACTATTTAAGCATTCTTCTAAATATTTTTCTCCATTAAAACAATTGACTATAACACTCACTAAAGGCTTATTTGACATCTATTCAATTATTTTAATTGCTAACAATATATGCAAGCTGTTTTAACATTTCGTTTTTAGTTGCAAGCTTATTTTTTTTAATATCTTGTTGAATTTCTATATAATTTTCAATTATGTATTTTGCAGTTTCTGAAAAAGAATTAATATCTCTTTTTGAAACAAAAATGCCTTTTTTATCTCTTACTATATAAGCTATATCCTCAAATACAATTACTGGTCTCATACGGGATAGAGACTCTTCAACAACATATGGTGTAGCTTCTGTGAAAGATGGCAATACCATAATATTATGATTATCGTAAATATTGATTAAAGATTTTGGATCGGCAATGTAACCAAAAAGTTTTACATTTTTTATTGAAATATCATGATTTTTTAAATTACCTACAATTGAGAGCTCCGCATTAAGATTCATTTTACCAAACATTTTCAAAAATTGATAAATACCTTTTTCAGCACTCATGCGTCCAACATATAAAAAACGAAATTTGTCCAACACAGCTTTCTTTTGATCACTAAACCATTCATCATCTAATCTTGATATAGATACAATTTGAGATTTATCTTTAGCGTGTAATCTTTCATGACAAACAATTACTTTTGAACTTGAAGTTACTATTTTATACATTACGTGATAAATCCAAACAGACCAACGTCCTAGTAGATATCTGTATTCTTCATGCCCACTACTGAATAAATAGACAAATAATTTTTTTTTTCTAAATAAAAATAAAATTAAAAACGATAAGAAGGTATAAGGAGTAATACAAATTAACAAATAAGTTACATTGGGGATTCTTAAAGTTTTTATAACAGAATACAAAAATTTAAAAATATTCGAACCTACTTTTATGTTTTCTAAATTAATTTTTTGATTACTTTTTTTTTTGGAACTTCTGACAATATATTGAACATTGTGATAGTTATTTAATCCTTCCGGAATTACTTTAAGATCAAGATTATCACAATAAAAATCATTGCTTTCCTTATAAATTTTTTCATTACTGACTATAACTAATGGATTTTTCATTTTTACCTAAATTAAATCTTTAATTTAAAACTATACTGGTAACTAATTAGATATTTTTAATTCTTTTACAACTTGATCAGAAACATTTTCATCTAAACCAAACCAGATCGGTAGGCATAAATGCTTTTCTGGTATATCTTTGCTTTTTCCAAGAGCATATTCATAGACTTTTGAAGTTGTTGTTGTAATTCTTGGATAAAATTTTGAAATATTTTTTTTTGGGGAGATGATAGTAAATTTATAATAATTTCCACTCGCATAACTATCTTTTTGATCTATATATTTAACATTATTAGTTTTACAAACCTCTATGTATTTTTCTGCAATTTTCGATTTATTTTTAATAATTTCTTTATACTCATTAATTACTGAAAAAATCATTAAAGCTTGTAACTCAGGAAGTCTTATATTGCATCCTATTTCCATTTTGCGTTTAAAACGATCATACGCTATAAAATCTTTTACTAAACTTCCAACTTTATTATCGTTCGTAACTACGACGCCTCCTTCCCCTGCAAAAATTGTTTTTGTTGAATAATAAGAATACACCGCAGCATTACCAAATGTTCCTGCAAATTTTTTATTTAGCATAGATCCAAAACTATGAGCCGCATCCTCTAACAAAATAATATTTTTTTCCTTACAAAATTTAGCTATTTTTTCAATATCAGGGTTAATTATTCCTCCAATATCACTTAATAAAATAACCAGTTTGTTAGTTTCTTTTTTATAATTTTTGATTGATTGTTTTATATCATCAAGGCTGGGCATTAGTGTTTCAATCCTACAATCAATTATATCTACTAAATTATAACCTGCAGTTTTTGTTATGGTTTTTACTCCATACATTGTATTCGATTGGATCATTACATCGCTTCTTCCAAAATACTCTTTATATATTAGTAGTAGCGCTACTAAGCCACTACCATTAGAATTAACACAAATGGCGTTTCTAACATCTGCTATAGATTTTACTTTTTCAGAAAGCTTTTCGTTCCACGGACCTTCCGCAAGATTTCCTGACTGAAATATCATATCTTGATTGTCTTTAAAAAATTTAATTGAATTTTCTGGTAGTTTTATTATTCCCATATTTATTCCTTTTTAAGCAAATCTCCCCAAACAGTATCTGCGACTAAATGGGAATGTTTTCCATTGTCAGAATGGGCTTTGAAAAATTTTCGAGGGTTCTTTTTGTAAACTATTCTATAAAATTCTGGAGCCAAACTAAATGCAAGCGTAAACTTTCCAGGTATTATAGACCAAACATTATTAAATTTATTTATTGGATTTATATGAAATAAGTAATTCCTATTTTCATTTTTCAATGATATTTCATTTTTTGTGCCCACATATTTTTCAAGAATTTCAATTTTTGGATTTATTTTTTTATGTTCATTTATCATAAAGTCAAAATATTTTTCTATTTCA
>CEUZ01062142.1_pt1 | contig 13524 bp, 6 predicted proteins | sample 361511 | NCBI WGS metagenome assembly CEUZ01 (sample SAMEA2622822, study PRJEB7988) | marine metagenome | biome: marine biome (ENVO:00000447); feature: surface water layer (ENVO:00002042); material: "saline water (ENVO:00002010), including plankton (ENVO:xxxxxxxx)" | depth 5 m
GCTTTCATATTATCATGCGATAGTCTAATTCTCTTTTTTCCATTAGGATCAGCAACATTAAGTTGGACATTTGTTTCTGAACTATGAAAAACTGGATATTCCTTTCTTAATTCTATCAAGGCTTTATATGTTTTATATAGATTTTGTCGTTGTTGATCTTCAAAATATTCCCAACGAATAGGCTTTTCGCATGTACGACATGGATCATCAATACTAATGTCATAACCAAGCTCACCAAATTGCCAAATCATTTTAGGACCTGGGATAGTAAAAAAGAATGCACCAATGGCTTTCATCCGATTTAGAGATGTTGATATTTCTCGAATATTATAAGTAGCATTATTATTTCCCCACGAGATATTTTTATACATCAATCTCTCTTCATCATGACTTTCAAAATATGTTATTAAATGAGGATTACTCCAACCTCTATTTCCATAATACCCCCAGGAAAAATCAGATTTTCCATCCGCATGGTAGCCCATGGATGCTTCTGCATAATTATAGTTTGAATTTCCCCAAAGGAGCATCCCGTAATCAGACAAAATTAATTCTTCAGAATTCTCTGCAAAATGCTCTAAGATTATATAAACTGTTGAATCATATTCCCATATTGCATTTGCCAAACGTTTTAACAATCGTATACGGTCGCTATCATAGTTACTACCCCAAGGATCATCTGAATCTTTTATATTATTCCCAATACCCTTAGTAAAATCGAACCTATATCCATCTATATTATAGTATTCTATCCAATATTGATTTATACGATCAACTAATATCTGTGTATGAATGCTTTCATGATCTAAGTCATGCCCCCATTGGGTTAAAGGATTGAAAAAATTAGATTCAGTGTTATACCAAGGGTTCTCTTCTGTTGGATATCCTCCTTCACTATACAAACGGACAAATGGTGACTGACCGTAGGTATGATTTAAAACAATATCCATTATGACAGCAATTCCTCTTCTATGACATTCATCAATAAATAATTTTAATGTTTCTTTCGAACCATAATATTTATCTGCAGCAAAATAAAATGATGTACCATATCCCCAACTCGAATTCCCTTCAAATTCATTTACCGGCAACAGTTCAATAGCATTTATTCCCAAATTTTCAAGATAATTCAATGTATCCATAAGCATTGTATAATCATGGTGTTCTAGAAAATCTCGCATTAACAACTCATAAATAATTAATTCTTCTTTCGGTGGACGTGAAAATGAAGTATTATGCTGCCAAAGATAGGGTTCTTGACCTGTTTCTAGAATAGATACAATATGGTCAGTTTTTCCATGAGGATAGGGTTTTAAATCAGAATAAATTTGATCAGAAATATATTGATCATTCCACCTATCCAGAACTTTATCTGCATATGGATCTGCAATACGGATTTCTCCATCAACCACATACTGAAACGCATACTCCGTTCCAGAAATCAGATTATCAATGGTAATCCAAAAATGAACTGAATCAATACCCCCTGAATCTTTTTTCATGTAATAGTTTTCATCTATTATCCAATTATTAAAATCGCCAATCAAATAAACAAAATCTTTGTGAGGAGCAAATAAGGATAATGAAACAGTCCCATCAGAATTATAATTAATACCATCATTAATATGAAAAGGACGCTGATTGATTGTCGGATATTCATGTGACATCAAATAAAAATCTACACTATCAGAATTTTGACTTGTATCGATTGATACTGCTGTCAGCTTATGCATCCCAATATTTATAGGATCCAGATCAATTACAGTAAAAAGTGTGTCAAGCGATGATTCAGCGAATAGGGAATCATCCAGAAATAACTGCAAGTTAATTTGTTCGGTTCCGATTGATGAACTAGTAATTACTATCGGCACATCTTCATTTGGAAAACTAAAAATTGGTTCGCTACGGGGATCTTCAAAAATATAATTTAATTTCGGTGCCGAAATAATTGTGGTTATACCAGGTTCATAGAGATCTAGAAAAATATCAGAACCTGCATTATCTCTACCAGACTCGCTACCATCATAATTACGAAACACAAAGGCTAATTTGATGATTTGTTCATCTTCAGGGACACCATAATATTCATGCGGGAAATCAATTTTCAATATCCACAAGTCATTCCCCAACGGAGTTAATTGAGTATCATTTGTGTTCTGCGCCCAGTTCGTTTTTACATATTTCCAATCCCCTGGATGTGTGCTGTTGTTGGTAATAACACCTGTATGAGCCCAGATGTCACCAGTAAAACCCATAAGCCCTTGATCACCTTCTGCGGCATCAAAATAAACAGTGATTGAATCCCATTGAGTAGAAAAAGAAGGAATGGAGTATACTACATTATCTGCGAGTATTTGCAGATATATAACACAAAATAAACCAGCTAATCCTCTATGGCTAAAGACATACACAGTATATCAATTCATTTGATCAAATGCTCGACTTTAACCTCATCAGATAGATGACGAAACCAAAACCAATATAATCCTAATGAAAGGAAAATTAGAATTACAAAAAGAACCGTTACATTTGACCACTGTTTCATTACAATCATCATACCGGTAAGAAAAAGAACAACTTGCCATGGAACTGCAAATACTGTTGCTATTATATCCCTGTGATTCTCCTGTTTTACTTTTACCTGGATAGCATCAGGTAAAGAGTTTCTTATGTTACCCCAGAAACCAAAGGGTCTGGTTACTTTATAAAAATTCTCCAATACTCTTGCATTTGTTGCAGGAGTAAATAAAGTACCTATAATACATCCTGAAAGGCTTGATCCACTGGCAATTAAAAAGGATGTATATTCAGGAATTGGCCCTGCAAAAGCCTTGGTTAATATAGCCGCAATCATACCAACCCCTGTCCCTATTGCAAAACCATATCCGTTAAAACGCCACCAGTACCAGCGAATAACTTGAGGAATAAACATACCAGCACCTATACCCATGGTTATCCAACCCCAGATTTCATTTATATTAGAAATGGTAAGACTGAATAATAAAGCTAAAACAACTATCCCAACTGAAGCAAGACGGGCCTGGATCATAAGATCTTTTTCTGTAGCCTTAGTATTCAGGTAAGTATGGTAGAGATCTTTAACCCAATAAGCTGCCCCAGCATTTACGGTAGAATCAAAAGTGGACATAGCGGCTGCCATGAGACCTGCAATTAAAAATCCTTTTACACCAACAGGAATATAATTTTTAATAACTACGGGAAGAACTAATTCAGGATCAGCAATCACTGAACCTGTTTGTATGCCATGGTAAACACCTAGCATAGCAAATGAAGTGATTAGCGGCCAGCGAAAAGCCAATAAGCATGTCCAAAACAGTGATAAAATTCCTGCTTCTCGATCAGACTTTGCAGCAAAATAACGCTGCAGCATATACCCGCCAGCACCACTTGCTCCTTCAAGTGTCACCTTGAACAAATAAAACATTATTGCAATTCCAAAAAGATTATAGATAGAAAAAGTCGAACCTTCTGGCATATTCATTTCATTTGGAGGTGTAATGCGGGACCATTCAGAAAGTGTTGTCTTTATACTTGTAAATGAACCATCTATCATTGGGACGGATATAAAAAATTCCTGGGGCAAATCAACTGTATTCATTGCTATACTGGTAATGTAAAGAATTACACCAAAAATAAATATACCTTGAAAAACATCGGTCCATACTACCCCATAGAGCCCACTTGCTACTGTATATGTCATTGCAAGAATAACCATAAGTAATGAAGCATATATAGGTTCTATACCTAGAAAAGCTCCTACAAATTTTCCTGCACCTATTACAAAATACGTAACCATAGCAACTGTCATAACAATTGCAGATAGAGCACTAATGATACGCGCTAAGTCACCCTCTTTTCCTTTTCCGAAACGGAAATGCATCCATTCTGCCTGGGTCATTACCTGCGAACGCCTATTCCACTTTCCCATAAAAACCATCAAGAAAGCCATAATTAAAGTAACACCACCACGAATCTCTATAAAGAAACCTTTTGTCCCGAGGGCATAAATAAATGCAGTATTTATCATTGTACCGGCAATATCAGTATTTGATGCCATACCAGAGGCTCCCAGGACCCACCAGGGAAGTTTACGATTCCCAAGAAAATATGAATCAATACCTTGAGATGCTTTTCTTTGTAAAAGTAAACCGACAACAACAATAGCCAGTAAATAAATGATGATGATGATAAGATCAATAGTATTCACAGATTTTATTTCCCCTGATAATATTTATTATTGTATTCGATTGCCATTCTATGTGCAGTAAAATCTACGCTGGTTTTAATTGCTTCCTTCATTATGGAAATCCATTTCTCTCTATTATTATAAAAAGCTGGAATTACATCATTCTCAAGTAAGGAATATAAATGACATGCATCTGAAAAATCATCAGGATTATCGGGATCACCGATACCCCATCCATTAATTCCATCTCTGCATCCTTCGGCCCACCAGCCATCCATCACTGAAAGATTGGGTACTCCATTTAGTGATGCTTTCATTCCACTGGTTCCTGATGCTTCATTTGGACGAAGCGGTGTATTTAACCAAACATCAACACCTGCCGTAATCATTCTTCCAAGCCATATATTATAATTTTCCAGAAAAATAATTTTTACCTTCCCAAACATTTTTTTTGATCTATCAATTATATTGCGAATTACTTCTTTTCCATCCATATCATTCGGATGTGCTTTTCCAGAGAAAATAACTTGAATCTTTCCTGTGCCCAAGGATTCCAAGCGTTCCATATCATAAAAAAGAAGTTGAGCACGTTTATAGGTTGCAGCCCTCCTCGCAAATCCAATAGTAAGAGTATCTTTATCAAGCGCTTTTGTTACATCTGCATTCGCATAACTTAATAGAAATCGTTTCTGATCTCGATGTGCTTCCCAAATTATATTATCATCAACTTCATCTACCTTTAGAAGGGATTCAGGATTTGTGCGCCATTTTGGTATATACTGATCATATATCTTCTTAAAAGGGCTACCCATCCAATATGAATGATGAACACCATTAGTAATATATTTAATATTTGACCAAGGAAACTGCTCCTGAGCAACATCACCATGCAACTGTGATACACCGTTTGCAGTCCCACTATGATATAATCCGAGTTCTGTCATATGAAACCGTCCATTTTGAATAAGAGATGGCAGTTTTAATTTTTTCGGCAATAGGCCTTTCAATAATTTTTTAATACGGTCCTCAGCAAAATGATCGTGGCCGGCCGGGACCGGAGTATGAGTTGTAAAATGGCATAATGATTTTACTTTTTTTATATCATTATTGAATTTTTTAAGTAGATTTAAAACAAGAAATGAACAATGCCCTTCATTCATATGATATTTTTTGATAGCATTTTGACCTAATTCATCTAGTAATTTAGCCCCTCCAAATCCTAAAATAGCTTCTTGGAGAATTCGATGATCCTTATCTCCAGAGTAAAGTCTGTTAGAAATAATGCGATCATCTATAAAATTTTTATCCACATCAGTATCAAGAAAATAGATCGGTACTTTGTGACCATTATGTCCTAAATAATCAAACTTATAAGCCTGAATCCATACATCTCTTTTCCTTAATCGGAGTGTGAATTTAATATCTAGTTTTTTTAATAGTGGAAAAGGATCAAATCGCGGATAGGTTTCAGTCTGTACTCCTTCTTCATCAATCCGCTGTTTAAAATAACCTTCGCGATACAAAAGTGTGACTGCACACATATTTAATCCTATGTCCCCCGACGCTTTGATATGATCTCCAGCAAGTACACCCAGTCCTCCACTATAGGTCGGAAGGCTTGATGAAATTCCAATCTCAGCTGAAAAATATGCTATATCATATTTTTTAGTTTTCATACGCGTCCTGCAGCAACAGTCATATTTAATAATTTTTTCTTTATTTCAGATGTAAGAAGATCGGGGTCAAAGCGCCACTCCCAGTTTTTTCCAACGGTTCCCGGCATATTCATTCGTGATTGAGAATCTAATCCTAGTATATCTTGTAAAGGAATAATTGCTATATCTGCGGACGAATCCAAGGCCAGTCTAGTCATATCCCAATGAATTTCATAACCATCTGATTTAATTAAGGACAAGGTATCTTTTTTCAATTCAGAATCTCCTTTTTTATCATGTGCCGAATTAGAAACTTTATTTTTAAACCATCCCAATGCAGTATCATTATCATGTGTTCCAGTATAGATAACATTATTGGTATCTATATCTGCAAGTGTATTCCCATTATCAATAGAGATCTGCACAATTTGCATACCAGGTATTCCAAATTTTTTTAATAACGGTTCTGAATCCGAAGCTGCTTCACCAAGATTTTCCGCCATAATTGGCTTTTTACCTAATTCTTTTATCATTTTTTCTAATAATTTTTCACCAGGAGCCTGGATCCAGGCACCATTTACTGCATTCCTATCTTCTGCAGGGACTTCCCAGTATTTTACTAAACCATTAAAATGATCGATCCGAATAATATCTACCATCCTAAAGAGATATTCAATGCGGGATAACCACCAGGAAAATTCAGTTTTTTCATGGATATCCCAATTGTAAATCGGATGCCCCCATAATTGGCCTGTTTCCTGAAATAAATCTGGAGGGCAACCAGATTGAACAATCATGCAACCATCCTGATCAAGCTTAAATAACTCTTGGTTTGCCCAGACATCAGCGCTTTCGTGAGCAACATAAATTGGTATATCACCAATTATATTTATACCCTTATTTTTTGCGTACACCTTCAGGTCTTGCCATTGAATATAAAAAAAATATTGTAATATTTTTATTTGACTGATCTCAGCTTTATATTTCGTAAGATATTCTTGCACCACTTTAGGGTCAAAAGATCTTAAAGGATATTCCCATTTCGTCCAATTAATGAAATTATATTTTTCTGATAAATATGTATATAATGAAAAGTAATCCAGCCAGCTCTGATTTTTGTTGCAAAAATTATTGAAATCTTTAACTTTATCTGCTGTGGCTTTTATTTGAAAACGTTGCGCTGCTTTTTTTAATAAAGCTTTCCGGGAAAAATTCACCTTATCAAATTCTACATAGTTTTTTGAACATCGTGGAAAATTTTCGATTTCATTATCTTTTATTAACCCATCTTCCTGTAATAATTCTAAGCTTATCATTAATACATTTCCAGCAAAGGCGGAAGTAGCACTATAAGGGCTGTAATAAAGATTTTCTGGCGGATTGGTAGGTAAAATCTGCCATAATCGTTGACCCATTTCATGCATAGAATCCACGAAAGAATACGCAGCCTGACCAAGATCTCCTATGCCATGTGGACCAGGTAAAGAGGTGATGTGCAATAATATTCCGCTCTTCCGATTTAATTCTAAACTCATGTAATACCAGATTTTAAAATGGTTTCTCAGGTATATAAATTAAAGTGTCGCTAGGCTGATAACCTAAACGATGGGCAATAATACGTAACATTTTTTCAGATCCTAAATCAAAAGGAACGGTATAAGGCCTCCATCCTATCCATGGAAAATTATCATCAGAGAGTTTATACCCTATAGAAGCACCATCTGTAATACAATCTATTTTTATTGTACCATTATCATTATAGACCTTAGGTGTAGCTGTGATTGGCTGAATCTTATCAGGCCAAAATGAATTAATCAATTCTCCCTCTGGGATAAAACCCATATCGTTTATTTCACCCATCCATCTCCTACATTCATTTCGCAATTCATTCATTTTATTTTTATATAAAATATTATCTGATAAATTATTTAATTCATGGGGATCATTCTCAAGGTCAAAAAGCTCTTCTTCAGGCTTCGATAATCTAAACCACTGTGATTGAGCATCATTTAATTCCCCTCTTTCATTCAGGCGCAACAACTCCTTCATTGTATTCATCCTTTCCCGATACTCAAGTGGTAGATAATAAGGTTTATCAGGATTATAGTTTTTCAAATATTTGTAACGTTTATCACGCACGGCTCTTATCATATCATAGTGTTCATCAAATCTATCTGCTGCTGCATGAATATATAATCTTTCATCTGAAGACCTGTATTCTCCTTCAAATGCCGCTCCCTGATAATATGATGGCGGCTCTATATTCAGCAAAGAAAGTAATGTGGGAGCAAAATCAACAAAACTGATTAATCTATCATCACTATGCCCTGAACCTTTCTTACCTGGATATCTTATTATCATAGGTACTCTGATACCAGAGTCATATAGCAATCTTTTTTGTCTGGGTAAAGGACCACCATGATCTGTATACCAGACCACAATTGTATTTTCTAGTAAACCATCTTTTTCAAGCTGGTCGAGAATTAAACCAATTTTTCCATCCATCTCTGCGATATTAGAGTACATCCGTTTTATATCTTCTTTAACAATATCATTATTTGGAAGATAAGGCGGTATTTTTATATTGATATCACCTGAGATATACAAGGGTTTATCAATGCCTTCGAATTGTTTCCACCACTCTTTTTCCTGAGATCTTTCCGGAGGAAACGGATCAAGATCAAAATGCCGGTACCATGGATTCCAAAGATTGGATTCATGAGTTACACCAAAATTAAAAACTGAAAAAAAATTCATTCCTTTTGGTCGATTTCTCCAGTGTGCAAATATACTCGACTCATCCCATGCCATTTCTGATTTATAAAACTGATAATCTTCTTTCTGATTATTGGTGCAATAGTAACCATTTTCTCTTAATATTTGGCTTACCATTTTCACTTCAGGTGGAGGAACAACTTCGTAATTAATGAGTCCTTTTTTTTTTGCTGCAGGTTGTTGAAATAGAGTTCGCATATGATGAGCCCCTATGCTTGATGGATACATACCTGTAACCAATGCAGCTCTGCTTGGTGAACAAACACCCGAAACAGAATAAACATTTGTATAGCGAACTCCTTCATCAGCTAATCTATCCAAATTTGGAGTATTTATAGTTGAATCCCCAAAGGATGGGATATAAGCTCCAAGATCCTCAGCAACCAGCCAAATAATATTCAATCCTTTTTGATTATTTATATATGATCCAGTGTTACATGATATAAGCCAAAAACAAACAGAAGAAAAAATTAATTGATTAGAAATTCTTGTTATATTGATCATATGCCTGTTTATAAGATGGAAGTATCGTATCCAATTTTGAGGGTTCCACAATAGTTTCTCTAATATGCATTTCTGCAATCTTTGTTAAATTTTCAATGATCTCGGGGTGCCTATCCGCTATATTGTATTTTTCAGATGGGTCATGTTCTATATTGTACAATATAGGAATATCCGAATCGGTGAATTCATTATTCCAGGGGTTTGGATCATCAATATATATTTTCCATTCTTTATAACGAATTCCAACCAGTGTATCTTGTCTGTAGTACTGGACATCTGTTCGAACTTGTAAGTTTTCAAAAAATGTTTTTGATATATCTATCCCATCTAATCCAAGTTTTTTATAGTCCTGATTCCCAGCCATACTCATAATTGTAGGAAACAGATCAAGTGTAGAAGAAATAGATCTTGATATAATCCCTCCATCTATACTGCCAGGCATCCATGCAATTGCAGGAACCCGATATCCTCCTTCATAGACGCTTCCTTTATTTCCTTTCAATAAACCTGCAGATCCTCCATTTACACCTGCCCAGCTCCATGGCCCATTATCACTGGTAAAAATGACAAAGGTATTTTTATCGATGCCTAGAGCTTTTAGATGATTTAAAATTTTTCCTACACTTCTATCAAGTTCTTCAACTACATCCCCATACAAACCCCTTTTACTTTTATCAATGTTTTCTCTATTTACCGCAAGAGGGGTATGTGGTGCGGTATGAGCAAGATATAAAAAAAATGAATTATCCTTATTTTGCTGGATGAAATCAATTGATCTATCTGTGAACATTTTAATGAATTGACTTTGATCCAAGCTGACTCCGATTGTATCACTACCATCTAAAAAAGGAAGTGGTGGAAAATTATTTCTTGCATAGTCCCATTTACCTTCCTGTCGCATATCATTTGAGTAAGGGATTCCATAGAAAATATCAAACCCATGATTCATTGGCATATATTCCTGCAAGTGACCAAGATGCCATTTTCCAACACATGCAGTCTTATAATCAAGAGACTTTAGTGCGGACGGTATCGTTTTTACCGATGGTTGAAGGCCACCAGCATTATCTGGGAAGAGCACACTCCTATTTCCGTACATACCAGTCCTTACTGGTAATTTTCCTGTCAACAGAGCTGCGCGACTGGGTGTACAAATAGAACTTCCAACATAGAAATTTGTGAGTTTCATACCTTCAGATGCCATTTTATCTAGATTAGGGGTATAAATGGTAGGATGCCCGAAAGAGCTTAGATCTCCATACCCCAAATCATCTGCAAAAATAATAATGAAATTTGGACGACAATCTATGGTTTTATTTCTGCAACTATATAGAAAAACAAAAAGTAAAAACAAATAGAATCTTAGATTTTGAAATTTTGAAAACATTTTAACTCTTTCCCAGAACCAGTTTTTTATCTATCAATTTGATTACTTTCAAAAAGTGATTACCAAACCTGCTTCTCCCCTTTCTTCTTGATTGTGTGATTATAATATTATTATCGAGATCTATACGAAAAACTGATGATGTAGCAGATCCGTGCCCAATCACATTCTTACTTAACAAGTACCTTTTATTGCCTGTCTCTTCATCATTTACTTCCCACTCTTGAATCTTGGTTCCAATACCAACGGGCCGGCCTTGATCCCATAGATTAGAGAAGTCTAATTCTGGGTAATAGTCTTTAAGATTTTTTGGAAGAATCTGATTGTAAGTCTTCTCTGAAAAATATCTTTTCCCATCGTATATGCCCTTATTTAATATCATCTGCGCCAGTAACGCAAGATCATAAGCGGTGGTATGAACACTGAAACCAAGATCCCAGTCGTGGATCGTATTTTCCATGCCTAGCGGCTCATATAAATATTCGTGAAATAACCGGAAGATACTTTTCCCTGTCACAGATTCCATAACTTTCCCAGCTAGATCAAAACCCATTCCATTATACCTATGGAGTGTTCCTACTGTATCATTAATTATAGATTCCAGCAGTGTATTTTCAAGCCAGTGATTGTGTACACCATCAAATAATCCGTGCCCATAGAAACCACTAGTATGTGTAAAGCACTGTCTCATTGTAACTGCTCTTGGTCCTTCTTGAGGGAAATCAGGCAGATATTTTCCTACATGATCATCGATCCCAATAATATTTTGATCGATGAACTGGGCAAATAATATTCCGGTAAACAGCTTTGTAATCGATGCAATCTCCGTTGGAGTATTGATCGTGAATTCTCCATAATTATCGTTTCCAAATGATCCATGAAAAATAATGTCTCCATCCTTAGCTATAACCATATCAAATGGAGAGCCACCATCCTTAATCCACTCTTGACACAGTTTTTTCATTTTTGTGCTGAATTCTAAATTTTGTTTTTCATATTTCTTTACTTTGAATATTAGCTTCTTTGACTTTTCTTTTGTTTTTTTAGGCAACTTTAGCTCTGAATAGTAATTTTCTTTGCCCAATATCTTCTGTTTCAGTGCAGCATGATAATCACCATCATAAATTAGTGGTGTTAATTTTTTATCATTTGGAAACCCTTTTTTATGCATCTCATCTAAAAACGCTAATAGCATTATATCATCTTCCTGCAATAGGAAAGATTTCAGCGTAGAAAAGCCCAGATAAGATCTAATTGCATCTCCATGGTCAATCCAGGTTTTTTCGGGAATATTATTATATGGGAAATAATCTAGGTCTGAATATAGTCGATTATTCCATGCCATCCAGTCCGAAGGCTCACAAAAAAGTGTCCCCGCTCTTTTCAATTTTTTCCCGTTTTCCCCAGCAATTTCAGCATAATAACCATATCTGCCAGATTTTTTTGGATACTGAACTTCTATTAAATCTGTATCAAACCATCTTACATCAATACTGTAGCTACCACCCATATATTTTTTTGCAAGTCCTGGTTTATCTAAAACAAGTTTAGGAAATCGTCCTACCTTAAATCTTATCATTGGTATACCGTTACGATTACCTTCACCAAACGAAGGATGGATATCTATATTCAGAAATTGGAAATATTCAATTTCTTCGTTTTTTTCATTAGAATAAATTTTGCCTTCAATCTCATCAAGAATCTTTAGTTTTACCTTCCAATCCCAATCCTTGTTCGGCACCTTAAGGACTAGACTGTTATTACCTTTTTTAAGGGGAACTATAAGATGTTTTTCATTTGAATAATAATTATTCCCAAAATATGCATCAATCTTTTCCCCATTCACATACAACTTTGCACCATCAGCAGCTGAGATCAAAAAATGTGTGATTTGGGATTTTTCAGATTTTATTTGGCAAAAAAGATATACAACTGCAAAAGAGCTGTCATCTAAAAAAGAGTTAATATCAAACTGTCCATCTTCAGTTTTAACCACCTGTCCATTGAAATACTTGTTACTTTTACTAAATAGATTCTCATTTTGAATATATTTTATATCTAACATTTCAATCGGATCAATGATTTGCTCCATTTCAGTTTTGTATGGACCAGAAATAAAAAATTCTTTTACGAAAGAGTTTGAGCTGATGTTATGGATAACCTGACTAAACAGTAAGCTCACTGGAAGAGCTAATTTTAGAATATAAAAACTAAAACTGTTTTTCATCAAATTATCTTGCGAAACCTTTATACTTAACCCAGTCAAAATCAGCATATTCACTACTTTTTTTGCCGTTACTCGTGGCATATAAACCGAGATATGCACCAGTATAGTTTCTGTCTAAGATAACTTCTGCCTTAGCAGTGTGCAAACTTTCAAAACTATTTCCATTATCCAGTGAGTAAGAAAAACTATACTCATTATTCTTTGATATTACTTTGAATATAATTTCACCTTTATAATTCTTTAACCTTATCTTTTTTAATAAGTTTAGATCTTTATGTTTTTCCTCCAGTTTCAAACTCAGATAAAAATTTCTATTATCTTTATATATCGTACTTGAGAGATAATTATACTCTTTTTGATAGTGTATAATACCACATTCAATTTCTTCATCTGTTGGAGAAAAATCCATTTTTACTGCATACTCAAAATCAGTTTCTTTTTGCCGAAAACCAGTGAAACTAAATTGTTTATGGTTTTCTATAATGTTTGACTTTGCATAGAGCCTGAAATACCCTGGATTTTGAGATATAGAAAAGGTCCCATTTTGGGGAACCCTGACAAAGTTCCATTCTAGATTTAACTCCTGAAGATCAAAATCATCGATGAATACATCATTCCTATATTGTATTTTTTTGGGAAATGGTAGCGGTGTATATCTCTCTACCTTTCCTGTCTGTGGTGCCGCCACTGGCCATAAATATTTTACTGGTTCCCACTTTGTTTTGCTGACCTGCTCCCACTTTACGATTGCAGGTTCCCAGGAGACAGGAAT
>CEUZ01054865.1_pt1 | contig 13515 bp, 13 predicted proteins | sample 361511 | NCBI WGS metagenome assembly CEUZ01 (sample SAMEA2622822, study PRJEB7988) | marine metagenome | biome: marine biome (ENVO:00000447); feature: surface water layer (ENVO:00002042); material: "saline water (ENVO:00002010), including plankton (ENVO:xxxxxxxx)" | depth 5 m
TAATAAATTATTAATGAATTTTGTCAAGACATATACATACCGCCATTTACATGAATGGTTTCGCCTGTTATATATGAAGCTTCTTGTGAGGATAAAAAAGCTACACAATTAGATACATCCTCTCCTGTTCCAAGTTTTCCCATTGGAATTCTTGATGTCAGATATAATTTAACTTTCTCAGCAATGTTCATGGTCATATCAGAAACTATAAATCCTGGCGAAACACAATTAACTGTAATATTTTTTTTTGCATATTCAATGGCTAAACTTTTTGACATTCCAATAATTCCTGACTTAGAAGCTGAATAGTTTGATTGACCCAAATTTCCTGTATGCCCTACAACTGAAGTAATATTTACAATTCTACCAAACTTATTTTTTAGCATCCTTTTTATTGCATGTTTACTTAATAAAAAAGTGGAAGTTAAATTAATATTTATTACTCTTTTCCATTCTTCATCTTTCATTCTTAAAGATAGATTATCCATATTAATTCCAGCATTGTTAATTAATATATCTAAGCCACCTAATTCTAAAGCTACACTCTCAATAAATTCTTCGATTCTTGAGTCGTCTGCCATATCAAATTTTTTAACTTTAATATTTGGATATTGTTTTCTTAGCAAATCTAACTTTTCAGTTTTTGTTCCGCTTCCAAGAACATTTCCACCGAGTGAAACAAATTTTTTAACGAGGTCTTTGCCAATACCACCGCTGGCGCCTGTTATTAAAATATTTTTATTTTTAAAATTTATCATTTCTTAATATCATCTATAGAGTTAATATTTGAAATTTCAACATCTCTATTTATTTTTTTTACAAGGCCAGAAAGTACTTTGCCAGGGCCAATTTCTAGAAACTTTGTTACCCCATTACTTATCATATAATTAATACTTTCTCTCCATCTTACTTTTGAAGTAATTTGATCAATTAATAATGGCTTAATTTTGTTTATATCACTTTCTGCTTTGGCTGTAACATTGCTGATAATATTTGGTGTTGGTTTCACAAAATTAGAATTTTCAATTTTATCTTTCATCTTTTCTGCAGCTTTTTTCATTAAAGAACAGTGAAAAGGGGCGCTTACAGGCAAAAGTATACCTTTTTTCTTTTTTCTTTTTAAATTTTCATTAAAAATTTCAATAATTTTTTTTTCTCCGCTAACAACAACTTGTTGATTACTATTATCGTTTGAAATTTCACAAACTCCCTCTTTTGGAAGTAGATTAATTTCATCTTCTACTTCCTTAATTGTCATGCCAAGAACAGCCATCATTGCGCCTTGGGAAGTAGAAGCGGACTCCTGCATAGCTTTTCCTCTTTCGTGTAATAAGTAGGCAGCTTTTTCTAATGTAAGTGAACCGGCGCAAACAAGCGCGGTATATTCTCCTAATGAATGTCCTGCAAAAAAACTCGCTTCGTTTAATTTAAATCCATAATCTTTATTTAAAACATTAAATATACTGACTCCTACAGCCATTATTGCAGGCTGTGTATTTTGTGTAAGTTGTAATTGTTCTTGAGGTCCTTCGAATATTATTTTTGAAAGTGAAAAGCCTAAAGTTTCGTCAACTACTTTAAAAATTTTTTTAGATTCTTCAAATTTTTCACAAAAATCTAATCCCATTCCTACTTGTTGAGAACCCTGTCCTGGAAACAATATTGCGAGCATAAGATAATAAAATTCATTATAATATAATTGAATTTTAATAGTTGTATATTGAAAATTTTAATAGTATAAAACCACAGCCTATAACAATTAAATAGTAGGTTAATCGATTAATATGCTGAATAAAATGAGGAAAAAGTAAATGAACTGCTACGAACATACCTTGATAGCAAAACAGGATTTGCAGGAAAATGATGCAAAAAATCTAATAAATAAATACGAAGGTATAATTACTAAAAATTCAGGTGATGTTGTTAAAGTTGAAAAATGGGGATTAAAAAAATTTTCTTATATAATAAAAAATAATAAAAAAGGTTTTTATTTTCATATAAAATTTAATGGGACTGGAAAAACTATTAAAGAATTAGAAAAAGCAGAAAATATTGATCAAATGCTGATTAGATTTTTAACAGTTAAAGTTAAAAAACATGACCTTAATAAAGAGTATTTCGAAAAAAGTGAATTTTAAAATTATTATTTAAAATGAAAAGAAAAAAAAATTTTAAAAGGGGTAAAAAAAATTCTAAACATTCTAAGTTAAGTTTGTTTCAAAAAGCTGATACAAAATTCTCTAGAACATGTCCGTTCTCTGAAAAAGGTGCACCCGAAATAGACTATAAAAATATTAAATTATTAAAAAAATATATTTCTGAGAGCGGGAGAATTTTGCCCTCACGTGTAACGTCTGTATCTTTTAGAAAACAAAGAGAACTTTCTCGATCAATAAAAAGAGCAAGGATCTTAGCGTTAATATAGAAATTCCAATGGAAGTTGTTTTACTTGAAAATATTAAAAATCTTGGGAGCATAGGAGACCTTGTAAAAGTAAAAAGGGGATACGGAAGAAATTTTCTTATAAAATATGGAAAAGCACTTAAAGCTTCTAAAACAAATGTTGACCTGGTTAACAAAAAAAAGGCTGAACTCAACGAAAAAAATATATCTTTAAAGAAAAATGCAAGAAAAGTTTATGATCTTATTAATAAAAAAAGTTATAAATTTTTAAAAAGAGCAAAAGATAATAATGAATTATATGGATCAATAAAACCAAGAGAAATTGCCAAAACTATTGAAGATTCAGACAAAGTTGAAATAAAACCATCACAGATTGATTTAGGTAAAGAAATAAACAAAATTGGATTCTACGAGGTAAAAATAAATTTACACGCCGAAATTCTTGCTACGATTCATATTGAAGTTGTAAAACAAGCTGAAAAAAATTAGTTTTACCAATTTTTTCCACAGGAAAAAAATTTGGTGTATAACTTTCAAGTTTTTTTTATTAGGTATTTAGTATCTAATATTAGAAAAAAATAACAATGGCCCAACAACCTTTTAAAATAGTTGAAAATTCACAAAAACAATTACCTTGCAATATTGAGGCTGAACAAGCTGTAATAGGATCAATTTTAGTATCAAACGATATTTATGATGAAATTACACCAATAATTGATTCACAAAAATTTTTTGATCCAATACATGTAAAAATTTTTCAAACTATAGAAAGTTTAATAAATAAAGGTCTTTTAGCTAATCCAATTACTTTAAAAAATCACTTTGAAAATAATGAGGGTTTAAAAGAATTGGGTGGGCAAGAGTATTTAATAAAAATTACAAAATTTTCCACTTCAACTAAGCAAGCTATTGATTACGCCAATATTGTGCAAGAAATGCACGTGCGTAGGGAATTAATTAAAATTTCTGAAATTGTTTCACATGAAGCCTCTAATAATTCTGAAGTCTCCACTTCAGGTGAAGAAATTATCCAAAACGCAGAAAAATCTTTGTTTGATTTAGCTGAAAGAGGACATTTTAACCAATCCTTTATGAAATTTGAAAACGCACTTAAACAAACTATTGATATGGCAAAAAGTGCTTATCAAAATGATGAAGGCATAGTTGGAGTTCCAACTGGACTTATTGATTTAGATTCAAGGTTAGGCGGCATGCATAAACAAGATTTAATTATTATTGCAGGAAGACCTTCTATGGGTAAAACAGCATTAGCCACAAATATTGCATTTCATGCTGCAAAAAATATTGAAAAAAAAGGAACAAAATCAACAGTTGCTTTCTTTTCATTAGAAATGTCATCTGAACAACTGTCTACAAGAATACTTTCAGAACAATCGAGGATAAGATCAAATGATATTAGAAGAGGAAAAGTTTCTGAAAAAGAATTTGAACAATTTATAGAAACGTCTAAAAATATATTTGAACTACCTTTATATATTGATGAAACACCAGCAATTACTATCGCAGCCATTAGTAATAGATCGAGAAGAATTAAAAGACTTTTTGGCCTCGAGTTGATTGTTGTAGATTATATACAGTTAATGAGATCAGGTAGAAAAACAGAATCTAACAGAGTTCAAGAAATTTCTGAAATTACCCAAGGGCTAAAGGCATTAGCAAAAGAACTGGATGTTCCTGTTCTTGCTTTATCTCAGCTTTCAAGACAAGTAGAGCAAAGAGATGACAAAAAACCGCAATTGGCAGATTTAAGGGAGTCTGGTTCAATAGAACAAGATGCTGATGTTGTAATGTTTGTTTTTAGAGAAGCTTATTATATGGAAAGAAAGGAACCTACTTTAGGATCAATTGAACACGCAGAGTGGCAGCAAAAAATGAATGAAATCTCTAGTTTAGCAGAAATAATGATTAGTAAACAAAGACATGGACCAACTGGAAATGTCAAGGTAGAATTTGAAGCGCAGTATACTAAGTTTAAAAACTTAGAAAACAAATAATATTAAAGCTTCAATGTTTGAAAAATTATATAAAAATTTAATAATTGAAAAACCTAAATTAACTCTCTTAATTCTTTTTGTTTTACTAATAAGCTTTGGCTATTTTTCCAAAAATTTTCAATTAGATGCTTCTTCAGATACGCTTTTATTAGAAAATGACCCAGATTTAAAGTATTTAAGAGAAGTTAATACTAAATATGGTTCGAAAGATTTCTTGGTTCTTACTTACACTCCGGAAGATAAGTTGTTAGATGATAATACAATTGAAAATCTCACAAATTTAAAAAATGATCTTTCAAATTTAAGTTGGGTAGATAATGTAATTACTATTCTGGATGTGCCTCTGTTAAAAAATAATGACGACCCCTTAGCAGAAAGAATTAAAAATTTTAAAACTTTATCAAGTGAAAATGTCAATAAAGAGAGAGGTTTTGAAGAAATTATCAATAGTCCGATTTATAAGGAATTTGTAATTAGTAACGATGGCAAAACAAGCGGAATTCTAGTTTATATAAAAACAGATAAAAAATTATCCGAATTTATTAAATCAAAAAATAATTATTTAAACAAAAAAGATAAAAATTTATTAACTATTGAAGATGAAAAAAATTATAAAAAATTTTTAAAAAGTTATGATAAATATAAAAAATCATATAATCAAAAAAATCATGAAAATATAAATCAAATCAGAGCTATTATAGATAAGTATAAAAATACAGCAAAAATACATTTAGGAGGAATTCCTATGATTGCTGACGATATGATGACATATATAAAAAACGATATAATGGTATTTGGAGCTGGTGTATTTATTTTTATTGTTTGTACTTTATGGTTTGTTTTTAGAAATTTGTTATGGGTTTTTATACCTCTTTTAAGTTGTTTTTTTTCAGTTCTAATTATGGTTGGCTTATTAGGATTGGTTGGATGGAAAGTTACAGTTATATCGTCAAACTTCATAGCACTAATGCTTATTTTAACGATGGCTATGAACATTCATATAAGTGTTAGATACCTACAATTTAAAAAAGAAAATCCAAATATTTCAAATAGAGAAGCTATCCTCTGGACTTCAAGCAAAATGTTTTGGCCAATACTTTACACAGTCCTTACAACTATATGTGCTTTCTTGTCACTTATATTCAGTGAAATTAAACCTATTATAGATTTCGGATGGATGATGACGGTGGGTCTAATAGTTTCTTTGTCAGTAACCTTTACCTTGCTCCCAGCTGTTTTAAACATTTTAAGCAAAAAGGAAACGAATTATATAAATGAAAAAAAATCAAAAATTACTTCATTCCTAAGTAAAATAGCACAAAAAAATACTAAAAGTATTTTTGCATCAGCTTTCATAGTTATTATTGTAAGTATATTTGGAATTACAAAACTTGAAGTAGAGAATAGTTTTATAAATTATTTCGATAAAAAAACTGAAATATATAAAGGCATGAAGCTAATAGATAATGAACTTGGCGGAACAACCCCTCTTGATGTCATAGTCAAATTCCCAGATAAAAATAAAAGTGAGGAGTCAGAAGATGATTTTGATAGCTGGGATGATGATGAAAAAGACGATTCTAAATATTGGTTTACAAGAAATAAAATAGATAAAATTACTAAAGTTCACGATTATCTCGATGGCTTAGAAGCTGTCGGTAAAGTTATATCTTTTGCATCCATGGTTAGGGTAGCTGAAGATTTAAATGATGGAAAAAAATTACAAGGATTAGAAATGGGTGTTTTATATACAAAAATACCTGACTCAATTAAAAAAGAAATAATTGACCCTTATATTTCTATTAAAAACAATGAAGCCAGAATTAGCTTGAGAATTTTAGATTCCAAAGAAGATCTCAGAAGAAATGAATTAATCAAAAAGATTAATTACGATTTAGAAAATAAGTTAGGTTTAGAGCGTGAAGAATTTAAACTAGCTGGAGTTCTTATTCTATTTAACAATCTTTTACAGAGCTTGTTTAAATCACAAATATTAACTTTAGGGGTTGTCATGGCGGGCATTACAGCTATGTTTTTGATTTTATTCAGAAATATAACTTTATCTTTAATAGGTGTAGTGCCAAATTTTATGGCTGCATTTTTAATTCTAGGTATAATTGGCTTGCTAGGAATACCTCTGGATATGATGACTATAACTATAGCGGCAATTACTATTGGTATTGCTGTAGATAATAGCATTCACTACATATATAGGTTTAAAGAAGAATTCAAAAAAATAAAAAACTACAACGCAACTCTCGAAAAATGTCATAATACTGTTGGAGTAGCTATTTTAAATACTTCTATAACTATTGTTTTTGGTTTTTCTATTTTAGTACTCTCAAATTTTATACCAACAATTTATTTTGGAGTTTTTACTGGAATAGCAATGCTTTTAGCGATGATTTCAGTTTTGACACTCTTGCCAAAACTTATTTTAGTAGTAAAACCTTTTGGTAATGTCTGAAGTAGTTGAATTCATACAAAATAGTATTTCGGCGTTCGATCTAATTGTTTTTTTAATTACAATTTATTCAATGGCACAATGTGCTGCAAAAGGATTCATGTTAAGCTTACTATCTTTTTCAAAATGGTTACTAGCTTTAATATTTACAATAATTTTAGTTCCAAAATTAAACCCTTGGATACAAGATTATATAGAATCTAAATTTGTTACCGATATAGGCTTAGGAATTTTTATTTATATACTTTCACTATTTGTGATTATAAATATAGGTAAGGCTATTGGTAGGGCTATAACATATACAGGCCTGGGATCAGTGGACAAAATTTTTGGACTTATATTCGGAATTTTCAAAGGTTATATAATTTGCGTGTGTATTTTTTCATTATTTAATTGGTTTTATCCACATAAAAGATGGCCAATTGAAACCGAAGGTACCTATTCTTTTCAAATAATATATAAAGGTAGTGAGTTTTTGGTTGATGAATTTCCAAATAGTAAAGATTACTACGACCAAACCGAAGAAAAATTAGAAAAAATTTAAATGGCTCGATTAAAAGAAGAATGTGGAGTTTTTGGAATTTTTAATAACGAAGACGCAGCAGCCCTTACAGCTTTAGGTTTACATGCATTACAACATAGAGGTCAAGAAGGCTGTGGTATTGTCACATTAGATAAAAATAAATTTTATGCAGAAAGAAGACTGGGTTTAGTTGGTGATAATTTTACAAAGGGTAATGTTTTACAAAAATTACCAGGAAATCAGGCTATTGGCCATAACAGGTATTCTACTGCAGGAAATAATTTAATAAAAAATGTACAACCCTTTTTTGCTGATCTTCATTCTGGAGGTATCGGCATCTCACACAACGGGAATCTGAGTAATGCTCTTCACCTAAGAAAGGAATTGGTTAAAAATGGTTCAATTTTTCAAACAACATCAGATACTGAAACCATTGTTCAATTAATCGCTAAATCAAAAAGATCAAAAATAATTGATAAACTAATTGATGCACTTTTCCAGATTCAAGGAGGATATGCTTTAACAATTCTCTTGGATAAAAAATTAATAGGCGTTAGAGATCCTTTTGGAATTCGTCCTCTTATTATTGGTAAATTAAATAAATCATATGTATTGGCATCAGAAACTTGTGCACTTGATATAATTGGAGCAAAATTTATTCGTGAAATTGAAAATGGTGAAATAGTAGTAATTGATGATAATGGATTAGAAAGTATAAAGCCATTTCCTAAAATTAAAGAGAGACCATGTATATTTGAATACATCTATTTCTCAAGACCCGATAGCATTATAAAAAACACCAGTTTTTATGAATATCGTAAAAAACTAGGGGCACAATTAGCTAAAGAAACGCATGTTGAATCTGATTTAATAATACCTGTGCCAGACTCTGGAGTCCCTGCTTCAATAGGTTATTCCGAAGAAATAAAAAAAAATGTCCAACTGGGAATAATTAGAAATCACTACGTTGGAAGAACTTTTATTGAACCAACTCAACAAATAAGAAGTTTGGGCGTCAAACTAAAACATAATATTAATAAACCCTTGGTAAAAAATAAATCACTAATCTTAATAGATGATTCCTTAGTAAGAGGAACAACTTCGATAAAAATTATTAAAATGCTTCATGAAGCTGGAGCAAAAGAGGTGCATTTAAGAATCGCCTCGCCTCCTATTAAATATCCAGATTATTATGGCGTCGATACGCCAAGTAAGAATGAGTTGCTTGCAGCCAAAAATAGTTTAGAGGAAATGAGAAAGATTGTTAATGCCAAAACATTAAAGTTTTTATCTATTGGAGGACTATATAAGTCTATGGGTTATGAAAAAAGAAATTCTTCATACCCTCAATTCACTGATCACTGTTTTACTGGTGAGTATCCAGTTAAACCATTAGATATAAGTGATAAAGATTTTGTAGATAGTCAAATATCTTTTATAAAATCTAAATCCTAAAATAATGAAAGAACAGCTTAATAAAAATAAAAAAAACTTTTTAAAAAAAATTTTTATAAAAATCTGCAGAATTTTTGGTTATGAAATTATTGACCAAAGTAATTTTTTAGTACCTACGCTCAACAAAAATCTTAATGAAAATTTAAGTATACCTGGAAAAAAATCTATTAATCTTCCATTAGGTGAAGTTAAAATTACCAGAAAAGTTAATGCTCTTACAATAATATTTAGATCATGCACAAGTATAGAAATGCTTACTCAAAATAAAAAAAGAATATTTGAAGAAAATAAATCTGAATATACCTTTCGCTCTTTAAGCTCAATAATTTCTTCTATAAATCATGCAAAAAAATCTTTTACCGATATTGAATTTGATATTGTTGTGATCGACCATAATTCTCCTGATAAGGATGTTGCGCAGTTAAAACGCCAATTAAATAAATCAAATTTAAAAAGTTCTTTTATCAATTTAAATGTTAATGATTTTGAAAATAATATAAAAAAAGTTAACGCTAAAAATGAAAGTGTGACTAAAAATCAAATTTCTAATATGTGCAATATACATAGATCTTTATTGGTTGCCAAAAACCAATGCAAAGATTTAGTTTATTTTGTGGAAGATGATTATCTCCACGATTTAAACGCAATTAGTGAAATGCTTTTTAGCTATGAACGTATATCTTCACAAACAAATAGAGAGCTAATACTTTGTCCTTCAGATTACCCATACTTATATACAAAAATTGATTCTACTAATATATTTTTAGGTTCGAATAAACATTGGAGAAAAGTTGAAGAAACTTTATGTACTTTTTTGACTAGTAAGAAAATTTTAGAGAAATACTGGACTAAATTTGTATCAATGTGCCAATTTGAACACTACCCTTTTGAAAAACCTCTTCACGATATATATAAAAAAGAATATTGTTTATCACCAATACCTTCACTGGCAATTCACTTCACTAATATAAACTCTGTTTTTGGCTTATCGCCAAATACTGATTGGAATAAGGTTTGGAAAGAAAACGAGAATTATTGATTTTTCTAGATTAAAACAGCCTTTATTTATAATTAATAAAGGCTGTTTTTTTAACCTACTTATTAAACATTTCCTTCAATGCTTTTGCTGGTAAAAACTTTACTTTTTGAGAAGCAGCAATTTGTATTTGCTCCCCAGTTCTTGGATTTCGGCCTACTCGAGCTTTTCTTTTTGCCACTTTATAGGTACCAAAACCAGCAATTTTGACCTGCTCATCGCCTTTTAAGCAATTTAAGATAATCTCAGTAATCCCATCAAATTGACGTTCTGCATCAACTTTACTAAGATTCATTGAGGAAGATATCTTCGCAACTAGCTGTTTTTTATTCATTTTTGCCCCATTTTTTATGGTTTTTTTAACTCTTCTCATAAAATCTAGTAAAATCAATGTTTTTTTTAGTGTATTTTAAAGATATCAACACAATATATAGTTGGACGTTTAAAAGCCTTGATATTATTGGCTTTTTTAAAATTTATTATATTTAAAAGCAGTTTAATTAAAACAGGCCTAGATCTTTTAAATCATTAAAAGTCACAAAAAACATCAAAGAAAACAGCAAAAATAAACCGATTCGAAAAAAACCTTCTTGTGTTTTTTGACTTAAAGGCTTTCCTAAAATTTTTTCAAATAGGTAAAACATCAAATGGCCTCCATCAAGCATAGGTATTGGGAATAAATTGATTAAACCTAAACTTACAGAAATGTAAGCCATAATGCTTAGAAATGGAATAATACCTAGCTCAGCAACTTGACCAGTAATTTTTGCTATTCTAACTGGTCCTCCTAATTGAGAAGAATCTCCTGATCCTGTTATAATTTTACCTAAATATTTTATAGAAGTAGTAGTTACGAACCAAACCTCTTTGACTGAGTAGTAAAATGCTTTACTGGGTCCCAGGGGCTGTTTATCAAATTCATTGTTTAAATAAGACAGCTTTATACCTATCATTCTTTTTTTAACCGAATTACCTAAGGCATCTGTTCCGTCAATTAAATTTGGTTTAACATTAATAGTAATTTCCTGATTATTTCTCACTATTACAAATTCAATTGTTTCTGATGTAGAAGTATTTATAAAGGTTGAAACCTCCAAAATACTTTCAACTTTATTATTGTCGATAGATATAATTTTATCATTCTTTTTCATACCAGCAACAAGAGCGGGGCTATCTTCTTGAACTTCATGAATCACTGCAGGTGTCATATCTTTTCCAACAAACATATTAATCATAGCAAAAATTAATATTGCTAAAACAAAATTAGCTAATGGACCAGCTGCAACAATTATAGATCGCTGATATAAAGGTTTTAATATAAATAATTTATTTTTGTCTTCCTCACTATACTTATTAATTATTTCCATCTGTTCTGACTCACTAAAAACGTTTCTGTCCCCAAAAAATTTTACGTATCCACCTAAAGGAATCCAACAAATTTTCCAACGAGTACCTGATTTATCGTTCCACCCAAAAATTTCTTTCCCAAACCCTATAGAAAAATCTGTAACTCCAACACCATATTTTTTTGCAAAATAATAATGACCGTACTCATGTATAAAAACAACAACTGTAATTAAAATAAGAAATGGTATTAAATAATTCATTAGTTCCAAGGTCCTTTTTTTACTTTATTTTTTCTTTTCTTATTAAAAAATAATATCAAAATCATTCCAGAAACAAAACCACCAATATGAGCTGCATATGCTACTCCTCCTCCGCTTGAAATAAACTGCAATATAAACCAGAATCCTAAAACATATAAAGCTCTTATTTTTATTAATTGACTGAAGAAACCAAATGGAATTAAGACTAGAACTTTAGCATTAGGGTGATTAATCAAATACGCTCCTAACACACCACCTATAGCACCACTTGCACCAACCATTGGTATTTGAGAATTTACATCCATAAAAACTTGGGTCATGGCTGCGCCTATTCCACAAAGTAAATAAAACGTAACAAATTTTTTTGGCCCTAAATTATCCTCAATATTGTCAGCAAAAATCCACATGTAAAGCATGTTACCAATTAAGTGCATGAACCCACCATGCATAAACATTGAAGTAAAAATAGTTAAATAGGGTGGAACGGCATAAAGATCCATTGGCAATTGATTGCGTCCCATTAAAACGGACGGTATTAATCCATAAGAATAAAAAAGTTCTCCTGTTCTGTAAGACTGCGATCCTAGTTGCATCAAAAAAATTACAACACATAAACCAATTACTAAATAAGTTATAATTGGACGACCTGAAGTTGGATTATCGTCTTTTAGAGGAATCATAGATCATTATAACAAGAGCTGGACCAACTGTGGCAAGTAAAAATGACCAGAATAACAGTGAACTTGTTACAATTTGGGGAAATAAATCAAAAGGTAATAATGTTCCTATTAAAATACTCTTTGAAAAATCAGAACTTGGAAAAAGCAAAAACCCTAGTAGCAAACCTATTACAACGGATATTATTAAGTCTTTTTCTTTTAAATTTCTTTTATAAAAGCCATAAAAGACTGGAAACACAGCTGCACAACATAAAAGGTCCGCTAATAAAAATAAATACAAAATACTAAATCCTTTTGATGCAATAAAGAAAGCGACGATTGATAAAAAAATTACCAAATTATTTGAAGATTTTAAATTTTTATTAATTTTCTTACCATCTACTATGATTAAACTAGAAATAGCATTAACTAATGTGTCAATAGTACTGACTGTTAACGATATTGCTAAAACAATTATTGCCATACATAATAGTTCTGATTTGTCTTTTAGTAATATAGAAAAAAAAGCCAAATCTGGATTTACTTTACTGTTAACTGAAACCGCAATTATGCCAACCAACCCCATAAAAAAAACAATGGGGATAATAATTAAAAAAGATAGTTTAAGACTTTTGTTTAATACATCATAGTTTTTTGCTGCAAAAACTCTTTGCCAGTTTCCTTGATGAAAAAGATTTGTAGCTGTTACAGCTATGAAAAAAGTTATTCCTGCTGTGTAATTTGGAATATACTTACTACTAAATAAATTACTAGAGCCATGCGTAATGTTTTTATAAGATATAAAATCTGAACCTAGTATACTATTCACACAAAAAAATAATAAAATTATAATTATTAAAAATTGAAAGTTATCAGTAAGTATAGAGGCTCTTAATCCACCATATAAAGTATAAATTAATGTTGTTACCAATACTAAAGCCGCAGTTATCCATAACGGGGCGCCAGAAATATAATTTATTAGCATTGCAACAGCAGTTATCTCTGCACATAAAAAAATAAACATATAGAAAATGCTTAATAAAATTATAAATTTAAATAAACTTTTGCCTATTTTGTGAAAAATAAATTGTGTAAATGTAATTCCCGTCGGAAAATCTTTTCTAATTTTTTTTCCTAAATAAATTAATACTATCATTGGAAATGCAGTTCCAAAAGAATACCCAATTACCGACCCTATCCCTCCCCATGTTGCTGCAGAAGATGGTCCAAATAATATCCACGCACCTAAAGCTGAAGCAACCAAGCTAGTCGTTAGAGATAATGTTCCTGTTTTTCTCCCAGCAGCAAGATAATTTGAATATCCACGATATTTTCTAGAATAAAAAATACCAA
>CEUZ01262661.1_pt1 | contig 13510 bp, 15 predicted proteins | sample 361511 | NCBI WGS metagenome assembly CEUZ01 (sample SAMEA2622822, study PRJEB7988) | marine metagenome | biome: marine biome (ENVO:00000447); feature: surface water layer (ENVO:00002042); material: "saline water (ENVO:00002010), including plankton (ENVO:xxxxxxxx)" | depth 5 m
GCAATAATTTTTGATGCTTATGGCACATTATTTGATGTCAATTCTGCAGCAGAAAAATGCAAAGATAAAATAGGTGATAAGTGGCAAGGTTTTGCAAATTACTGGCGGACAACTCAATTAGAATACACATGGTTGAGAAGTTTAATGAATAGACACAAAGATTTTTGGCAAGTTACAGAAGATAGCTTGGATAAATCAATGAAAGCTTTCAAGATAGACTCTTCTATGAAAATTGAATTATTAGATCTTTACAAAATTCTATCAACATTTGAAGAGGTGCCTGAAGTGTTAAAAACACTTAAAGAAAAAAAATATAAACTAGCCATCCTTTCAAATGGTACCCCTGCTCTTATTGATCAGTTAGTGAGTATTAACAATCTTAACAATTTATTTGATAACATTTTTTCAATCGAAGAAGTTGGAGTTTTTAAACCAGATTCAAAAGTTTACGATTTACCTATTAAAAAATATAAAATTCAAAAAGATGAAGTTGCTTTTTTGAGCGCAAATACTTGGGATGTATCTGGCGGAGGAAATTACGGTTATAATTCTATTTGGGTAAACAGAAATAATAATATTTTTGATAATCTTGATTATAAACCTAAAAATGAAATTAAAGACCTAAAACAGTTGCCTGAAATTATCTAATTCTGTACAAATAATTATAAGGAAAATTAATTATGACTAACATATTAGATTTAGTAGGAAGAATATTTATCTCTCTTGTTTTTTTATTAAGTGGAATTAATAAAATTGGTAATTACGAAGGAACTGTTGAATGGATGGAATCTTTAGGCATGCCAGGTATTTTTCTCATACCAGCAATCATACTTGAAATAGGCGCACCGATATTAATTATAGTTGGATATAAAGTAAAAATCTCAGCAGCTTTATTAAGTATATTTTGTGTTGCAACAGCAGTTATTTTTCATAACGATTTTTCTAATCAAATGCAATTTGTATCTTTTATGAAAAACGTTGCTCTTGCCGGAGGTTTTTTATTCATAGTTGTGAATGGTGCTAAAGACTTTAGTCTTGATAAAAAACTTAGAAGTTAAATGTCTAACATTGAAGTAGAAAAAATAATAAAGCCAGTTGCAACATCAGATGGTGCTGGAGTAAAATTAAAAAGAAGTATTGGTGTTGAGCCAAATTATTTTGATCCTTTTTTAATGTTAGATGAATTTGGATCAGAAAATAGTGATGATTATATTGCTGGCTTCCCTCCACACCCTCATAGAGGTATCGAAACTGTTACTTATATGCTTCAAGGAGAGTTTGAACATGAAGATAGCACTGGTGCTAAAGGCAGAATGTTATCGGGTGATGTTCAGTGGATGAAAACAGGAAGTGGTATAATTCATTCTGAAATGCCAGCTATGTCTGAAGGTAGACTACATGGGTTTCAGTTATGGATTAATATGCCTGCTAATCTAAAAATGAGTAAACCTGATTATATCTATATTGATGCAGATAAAATGAGTGTTCACAAAGACGGTGATAAACAAGTAAAAGTAATTGCTGGAAAATTTGAAAATGCAGAAGGTCCTGTTAAAGGCCATAATGTTGAACCAGTATATTTTGATGTTGAGCTAAATAAAAACAAAGAATTTAATTTTAAATTACCTTCAGCTCACAATACTTTTATATATTTGATTAATGGAAAAATAGAAATTGGCAAAAACAAACATGATCAAGTTAAAGACAGTACTTTAATATTGCTCACAAAAGGTGAAGATTTAAGTGTGAGAGCTAAATCAGATACAAAATTTCTAATAATTTCAGGAAAACCAATTAACGAGAAGATTGCTAGAGGTGGCCCATTTGTCATGAATACAAAATCAGAAATCTTGCAAGCAATCGAAGATTATCATAAAGGTACGTTTGTAAAAAAATGAAAGCAGTAAAAATTCAAAAAACTGGTGGGCCTGAAGTATTAAAACTTGAAGAAATTACTTTAGGTAAACCTGGAAATGATGAAGTTTTAATAGAACATATCGCAATAGGATTAAATTACATAGATACTTATCATAGATCGGGCCTGTACCCTTTAAAGTTACCTTCTGGATTGGGAATGGAGGCCTCAGGAATTATTAAAGAAGTTGGACCTAATGTATCAAATTTTACAGTTGGAGATAAAATAGCATATGCGGGACAACCACTGGGTGGATATTCAACACACAGAATTTATCCTACTAAAAATATAATTAAGGTTCCAGAAAATATAGATTTAAATATTGTTGGAACTCTAATGACAAAAGGATTAACTGCTTTTTATTTGTTATATAAAACTTACCCAGTAAAAGCTGGCGAAACTATTTTATTTCATGCTGCAGCTGGTGGAGTGGGACAAATATTATGTCAATGGGCTAAAAGTTTGGATGTAAAGGTTATAGGTACTGTTGGAAGTGATGAAAAGATAGATTTAGCAAAAAAATATGGTTGTGATGAAGTAATTAATTACTCTAAAGAAAATTTTGCAAAAAAAGTATTAGAGTTAACAAACGGTAAAGGTGTTCCGGTAGTTTATGATGGAGTTGGAAAATCTACATTTGAAAAGTCTTGCGAATGCTTACAAGTAAGAGGATTGATGATATCTTTTGGAAACGCCTCGGGTTCACTTGATCCTGTTGATGTTACAAAAGTATTACAACCAAAAGGTTTGTATTTTGTTAGACCTTCAATGCAACAATATTTAGGAACAAATGAAGAAATAAATGAAGCTGCTACAAATTTATTTGAACGAATTAGCTCAGGTAAAGTCAAAATAGAAATATTTAAAAAATATAAATTAGATGAAGTTGAATCAGCTCACCGTGATTTAGAAGGAAGAAAAATTTTAGGGCCTGCAGTAATTATACCTTAATCTAAATCAATTTTCATATCAGACAAATGTAGTTTTAAAGTTTCTGTAGAAAGATGTATATCCCTAATAAAAAACAATACAGATATTATCATTGCTAAACAGCATGATCCAAAAATAATTCTTGCAACAAAAATAAGATCTAAATAAAGCGCAAAAACTGTCAACATATTAAATAAAAAACCAAAGCTAGCGCACGCAAGAGTATATTTAAGCCACTTAACCCTTCCATTTAAATTTTTTAATTGTTTTTCCCATTCCTGAGGAATATGTTTTTCCCAAACATACTCGTCGTGTATTTTTCTTATTAAATTGCTTAAAGTATGAAAACGATTACCATAAACTTGCATCAGCAGTGGAATTGCAGGAAACATTAGGGCTGTTACAGTGTAATCTATATTCATACGAATCAATTTGATTATGAATCTAGCCTTTGCTATTTACAAGAAAATTATAATGCGAAACATCAAATTATTTATAGAATTAACAAGATTAAATAAGCCAATTGGTTTCATGCTTCTATTTTGGCCCTGCATTTGGGGTTTAACAATTTCTTATGATTTTAGTTTAAGTCTAATTAAATTATTTTTTTATGGAATATTATTTTTTTTAGGCGCTGTTTTTATGAGATCTGCAGGATGTATATTCAATGATATCGTGGACAAAAATTTTGATAAAAAGGTTCAAAGAACAAAACATAGGCCAATCGCTTCGGGAAAAATATCAGTAAAATTAGCATTTATTTATGTTATAATTCTGTGTTTTATAGCTTTTTTAGTTTTGATTAATTTTAACAAATTTACAATTTTAATGGCTATACTTTCGATGCCATTAGCTTTCTCTTATCCTTTAATGAAAAGATTCACTTATTGGCCTCAACTTTTCCTTGGAATAACTTTTAATTATGGTGTTGTTTTAGGCTGGATTTCTATAAAAAATGAAATCTCTATAATTCCATTAATACTTTATACTGGAGCCATATTTTGGACACTGGGTTACGACACTATATATGGATATCAAGATATTAAAGATGATGAAATTATAGGAGTTAAATCAACTTCAATTAAATTTAAAAAAAACCCAAAAAAGTTTATTCTATTATGCTATTTAATTTTTTTATTTTCTTTAGTTTTAACAGGATTATTGATGAATTTTAAATCCCCTTATTATTTTGTTCTAGTTGCTACTTCAATTATTTTAATTCCATATCAATTAAGTAATTTAAATATTAACAATCCAAAAAATTGTTTGCTTAAATTTAAAAGTAATAATTTATTAGGCCTTATAGTTTTAATAAACATCTTAATTGGAAAAATTAGTATAATATGACAAATATTGAAATTTTGAAAAGACTATACAATGATTATACAAAAAATTATTTAAATAAAATCATCCTAGCAGTTTTTTTTTCAATATTGGTTGCCGTCAGTACATCTGCTACTGCTTGGTTATTAGATCCTGCTATAGATAAAATTTTTCTAAATAAAGATCAAACTTTACTTCTATTAATTCCAATTTTTATAATAATTGCTTTTGCTACAAAAGGTATTTCACTTTATATGGCAAAAGTCCTAATGATTAATGTTGCAGAAGAGGTAAAGAAAAAAATTCAAATAGATATGCTTTCTTCTTTTATAAAAGCTGATACAGAATATATAGAAAATAAACATTCGGGAAAGTATATCTCAAATTTAAATTTCGATGTTAATCAAATAACTGGCATGTTGAGTAACGCTTTTTTAAACTTTTTCAAAGATGGATTAACTTTAATCGGTCTTATTACAGTAATGTTTGTTCAAAACTGGAGATTATCTTTAATTGCAATAATAATGATACCAGTTGCATCAATTACAGCAAAAAGATTAGGAAAAAGAATGAGCAAAGTAACTACGGAGGCCCAAGAAAGATCGGGTGATTTAAATAAATATTTAATTGATATATTTAAAAATCATAAAATTATAAAGATATTTCAAAGAGAAGATTATGAAAATACTAGATCAGAAAAATTTGTTAACGATTTAAAAGAAAAATCAATTAAAATTGCTACTGTTTTTATCAGAGCAACTCCAATAATGGAAATTTTAACAGGAATTATGATAGGAATTTTAATTTTTTACTCAGGAAAATTGATTATGAATGAACAGTTAAGTCTTAACAATTTTTTTTCATTCTTAGCGGCAATGATGTTGGCATATCAACCTGTCAAATCTCTAGCAACGATAAATGTTGGAGTTGGACAGGGTTTGTCTGCTGGAAAAAGAATACTCCCAATCATTGATGCGGTTAATAACATTAAACAAAATGATAATGAACCAAGTTTGATATTAAAAGAAGGAATAATAAATTTTAAAAATGTAAATTTTAATTATTTATCAAATTTAGATAATGAAGTGCTTAAAGATATTAATATTAATATCAGTGGGGGAAAAATGACAGCTCTTGTTGGACAAAGTGGTTCGGGAAAATCAACATTGTTAAGTTTAATACCTAGAATTTATGATCCTAAATCAGGAAAAATTAATATTGATAATCAGGATATAAAAAAAATCAATTTGTCATCATTAAGAAAGGAAATTTCTATTGTTGATCAAAATATTACTTTATTTGATGATACTATATTTAATAATATAAAATATGCTAAGCCTAATGCTTCAAAAGATGAAATTTTTAAAGCTGCCGAACTTTCAATGTGTTTAGATTTTATAAATAATTTAGAAAATAAATATGAAACTATGATTGGTGAAAATGGAGTAAAATTGTCAGGAGGAGAAAAACAAAGACTATCAATTGCTCGAGCTTTTCTAAAAAATAGCAAAATTATACTTTTAGATGAAGCAACTTCTTCTTTGGACTCAGAAACAGAAGAAAAAATTCAAAAGGCACTGGATATTTTAACTTCAAACAAAACAACTGTAGTGATAGCACATAGATTATCTACAATTTTAAATTCAGATAAAATTTACGTAATGGACAAGGGAGCTGTGGTTGATTCAGGCAACCATAAAAAGCTTATAGAAACTTCAGACATTTATAAAAATTTTTATAACAGGCAAGTAAATAATAGTTAATGTATTTTTTATATGATGTTTTAGGATTAGTAGTAATATTATTTTCTCCTATAATTATTTTATTAAGAATTATTTCAGGCAAAGAAGATCCAAAAAGATTTATGGAGAAATTTTGTGTTTATAAAAATATAACTCAAAGTAAAAAAACAATTTGGATACATGGAGCAAGTATTGGTGAAATTTTAAGTATTTTACCAATTGTGAAAAAGCTTGAAAGAAATAGAAAAATTACAAGAATTTTAATTACATCATCTACAACAAGTTCTGCAAATATAATATCTAAATATAAATTTAAAAAAACGATTCACAAATATTTTCCAATTGATACAAGTTTTTTTTCAATTAAATTTATTAATAATTGGAAACCTGAAGTTGCTATATTTGTTGAATCAGAGATATGGCCTAACATGTTTAAAAATTTATATCTTAAAAAAATTCCAATAATTCTTTTAAATGCCAGGATAACAAAAAAAAGTTTTAATAATTGGTCAAATTTTCCAAATTTTTCTAAAAGTATATTTAAAACAATTTCACTTGCTATGCCTCAAAATTTAGATACAGAAAAATATTTAAAAATTCTTGGAGTAAAAAAAATTAAATTAATTGGTAATTTAAAATATTTTGGAGAAGAGAAATCTAAATTATTTAATATTACACTTAAAAAAAAATTTATAAAAAAAAATATATGGTGTGCGGCAAGCACACATCAAAATGAAGAAGTATTTATAGGAAAAGTACATAAAAAATTAAAATTAAAAATAAAAAATTTGTTAACCATAATAATTCCAAGACACATCAACAGAACAGATAGTATAATTAATGATTTAAAAAATTTAAATTTAAAAATTATAAAACATTCATCCTTTAAAAGTATTAAAAACGATACAGATATTTATTTGGTTGATACTTATGGAGAATCTTCGATGTTTTATGCTTTTTCTAATGTAACTTTTTTAGGAGGATCTCTTGTTCGTCATGGAGGTCAGAACCCTTTGGAACCAGCAAGATTAGGCAATTATATCGTACATGGTTCGCATATACAAAATTTTAAAGAGGTTTACACTATGCTAAGAAAACTTAATATATCATCAAAAGTTGATAGTGTTTTTAATATGCAAAAAATAATATTTAAAAAAATTAGTCACAAACAATCCAAATCTTTAAATCAAAACTTATTTTCTATTGGTAAAAAAATTCTTATCAAAAATTTATTTGAAATTAATAAATATATTTAATGAAGTTAATAAAACCTGTTTTTTGGAGTGAAAAAAATTTACTATCATTTTTATTATACCCCTTAACTTTATTCACATTTTTATTTAATTTAATTAAAGGATTCTCTTCAAAGAAAAAATTTTTTTTAAAAACAATTTGCATTGGAAATATTTATGTTGGTGGAACTGGTAAAACACCATTATCAATAAAAATAAATAAAATATTAAAAAAAAAATACAAAACTGTATTTATTAAAAAAAAATATTTAAATCAATATGATGAGCAAAAACTTTTGGAAGCTAATGGAAATTTGATATGTACAGATGATAGATCAATTAGTCTTAAAATTGCACAAAATCAAAACTATGATGTTGCATTAATAGACGATGGTCTCCAGGAAAAAAGTATTAAATATGATATATCAATTGCTTGTTTTAACAGTTCAGCAGGAATAGGAAATGGTTTTTTGTTACCTTCAGGACCATTAAGGGAAAATATTTCAGAGATAAAAAATTATGATGCGATTTTTTTAAATGGAGAAAGAAAAAATTTAAAACTTTCTTTGTTATTTAAAAATATAAATAAAGATTTAAGAATTTTTGAAGCTCAATATGTACCCATAAATATAAAAAATTTTAATAGAAAAAGAAATTTTTTAATTTTCTCCGGAATAGGTAATCCGGAAGAATTTGAAAGGACTTTAAAAAAAAACAAATTCAAAATAAGAGAAAAATTAATTTACCCTGACCACTATAAATTTTCAAGCGCGGATATTAATAAAATAAAAAAAATAGCAAAAAATAAAAAATTAGACATAATTACTACTGAAAAAGATTATTATAGATTAAATAAAAAAAATAAGAAAAATATCAAATTTTTAAAAATTGAGTTAAAAATAAAAAATATCAAAAAATTCTTACAATTTTTAAAAGAAAGTTTATGAAAAAATTAATATATTTTATAGAATTTATAATTGTTTATTTTTTATTTATTATTTTTAAAACAATTGGTTATAAAACAGCATCAAATTTTGGATTTATAATTGGAAAGTTTTTAGGTCCAATTTTTAGATCTAAATCTCTTATTATTGAAAATCTAAAAAAGGCGAATATCTCAACGGAGGAAAAAAATTATCGGATCGCAAATAATGTATTTGGTAATTATGGAAGAATTTTTTCTGAGTATCCACATTTAAAAAATTTTAGAAATAATAAACTTAGTAATTTTATTAAAATTGATGGAAAAGAATATTTAGAAAAAATCAAAAAAGGCAATAAAAGAACAGTTTTTATTTCTGGCCATTTTAATAATTTTGAATTAATGGCTATGCAAATAGAAAAAGCTGGAATTGATTTGGCTGCTATTTATAGACCTTTAAATAATTTTTTTTTGAATAAAACAATGGAGGAATTAAGAACAAAACATATTTGTAAAAAACAAATAAAAAAAGGCAAATCAGGAACAAGACAATTAATTGAATATTTAAAAAAAGGATCTTCAGTTGCCTTAATGATTGATCAACGTGTAAGGGAAGGCATAAAAGTAAATTTTTTTGGAAATCTAGCTACGACTACAACAATTCCAGCACAATTAATAAAAAAATATAAATGTGAATTGGTCCCAATATATATTGAAAGATATAATAAATTTTATTTTAAAATGTATGTATCAAAACCCATTGTAGTTAATTCAAAAAAATCTATTGAAGAAATTACATCATTTTTAAATACTATTTTAGAAAAAATGATAAAAAAAAATCTAGATCAATGGATTTGGACACATGATAGATGGAAAAAATAGTTTCCAATTTTAATTTTTTTCTTTTTTTATTGAAGCTTCTATATACGAAAAATAAGCCTCTTGATCCTCTACATTCCAATAGTTTAAATTTTCTAACAAAATTTTCTTTCCAGAAATAGAACATATAACATGATCTCCGTTTTCTATAATCTCAAAGTTATTTGGTAAAAATTTTAATTTGGCTAATTTGTTTTTCATTTATAAGATATATATTTGAATATATGAAAATTGCAATTTTAGGAAGTGGAGGTAGAGAACATGCTTTGGCTGTTCAATTAACAAAATCTATAAAACTTAAAAGATTATACTGTATACCTGGAAATGCTGGAACTAGTATAATTGCAGAAAACATCAATATGGATATCAATGATTTTACAAAAATTAGCAATTTTATTATAGATATGAATATAGATTTAGTAATTGTTGGACCAGAAAAACCATTGGTCAATGGAATTGTAGATTTTTTAGAAAAAAAAAATATTAAAGTTTTTGGCCCCAGACAAAAAGCAGCGCAACTAGAGGGATCAAAAATTTTTACTAAACAAATTTGTGAAAAATATAAAATTCCAACTGCAAAATTTGGAGTTTTTAAAAATAAAAAAGAGACTTTCGAATTTATAAAAAAATCAAATTTTCCAATAGTAATTAAGGCTGATGGTCTAGCTGCTGGGAAAGGAGTGTATATATGTAAAGATATAGAGAATTCTAAAAATGCAGTAATAGAAATATTTAATGGTAAATTTGGAAAAGCTGATCATATTTTAATAGAAGAATTTTTAGAAGGTGATGAAATGAGTTATTTTATTATATCTGATGGAAATGATTTTAAAAGTTTTAATAATGCTCAGGATCATAAAAAAGTTGGAGAAGGAGACTTGGGAAAAAATACAGGTGGCATGGGAGCCTATTCTCCCTCAAGTTTAATAAATGAAGATTTAGAAAGAAAAATAATTAATAAGATAATAAAACCAACTTTAAATGCTATTAGTGATAATGGAGAAAGTTATATAGGTTTTTTATATGCAGGTCTTATGATTAAAGATAATGATCCATATTTAATAGAATATAATGTTAGAATGGGAGATCCAGAATGCCAAACTATATTACCTTTATTGAAGTCTGACTTATTAGATTTAATAATTTCATGTTGTGAAAAAAATCTGAAAAAACAAAATATAGAGTGGTATGAAAAAAAAAGTCTTTGTATAGTTTTATGCTCTAATGGATATCCTGAAACTTACAAAAAAAATGTTGAAATTCCAAATTTTACTAATTTAAAACAAAATAAATATAATTTTATATTTCATGCTGGAACAAAAAATATGGATAATAAATACTACGCGATAGGTGGTCGGGTTTTAAATTTTGTATCTGTTTCTGATAAATTTATAAAATCAAGAAATCAGGTAATTGAACAATTAAAAAAACTAAATTGGAAAGATGGTTTTTATAGAAAGGATATAGGCTATAAAGTGATAAATAAATGAGAATTATTAGAGGTAGCTTAAGCGGAAAAAAAATATTTGAACCAATAGACAAATCAACTAGACCTTTAAAAGACATGGTTAAAGAGTCAATTTTTAATATTATACAACATTCCCAAAATGAATTTGTTAAATTAAAAGGAGCAAAAATACTTGATTTATTTTCTGGCACTGGTTCTTTTGGAATAGAGTGTTTATCAAGAGGCTCTGATCACGTAGTTTTTTTTGAAAATTTTATAAAATCCCTGAAAATATTAAAAAAAAATATAGATTACTTAAATTTAAATAATAAATCTAATATTATTGAAGAAAATGCATACAATATAAATCAAACTAATTTGATATTTAATGATTTTGATATTATTTTTATAGACCCGCCATTTAAGGATAACAATTTAAATCAATTAATTTTAAAAATTAAAAAATTAAAAATTATAAATAAAAAAACTTTAATAATTATCCATAGAAATAAAAAAATAAATGAACAAATTTCAAAACATCTTATTGTTTTAAGGGAAAAAAATTACGGTTTATCAAAAATAATTTTTGGGAAAATAATTTAGTTAAGATTTTTTTTAGTTTGTGTCTTAATAAATTCTACAGATGGTTGATCAAGAGCATTTACTTTAAAAAGTTTGCTCAACAATATAGTTTCTAATATAAAAAAACAAAATAATTCACCTAAAGTTTCTTCACTTCTATTTAAAATATTTATACTTCTGAAAGGTAATTTTTTTTTATTAAATATGTTTTCAGTAGCTTTCTTTTGTGAATTTAAAATTTCGTTTAAATTTTTATTTTTTAAAAATGCAAATTGATTAGATAAATAAACATTTTTTAAATTAGGAGCATTATTATTTTCAACACTGAAAAAAGTAAAAAAATTATTTTTTGGTCCATCTAAATATAGTTGGAGTAAACTATGATTATCTTTTGGCATAGTAGAGATTATTGGAAATATACCTTTTGATTTTTTTCCAAGACTTTCCGCTGTTAACTGTTGATACCATCTAAAAAAATTATCTGATCTCTCATCATAATTCAAAATCACAGAATTTTTTTTACCTTGAATTGCGAATCTATAAATAAAACTAACATTTTTAATTAAAGCATCGATGAAATATTTATTTTTTATAAGATTATTAAATCTTTTAAATTTTTTTTCATTTAATCCCATTAATTCTGCAGGTAACATTCCAACTTCTGACAATACTGAATATCTGCCACCAATAAAATTTTTATGTTCAAATATTTCTGCATTTAAATTTTGAGCAAGTGAGTATAAATAATTGTTTGATTTTTCAGTAATAAAAATATTTTTATTTTTTTTTTGATTTTGTAGAATCAAATTCAAATTAGAAATTGTTTCAATGGTGTTTCCTGATTTGGATATAATTAAATTAGCTTTTTTATATTTTGATTTTGAAATTTTTTTTGTTTGAAGATTGTTATAAAAATCAAATTTTTTTTTTACTTTATGATTTAAAAAATCATATATTGCTTCAGTACCCAAAATTGAACCACCCATGCCAATTAAATTAAATGAAGAATATTTTTTCAATTCTTTAATATCTTTTTTTTTGAAACTATAATTATAGTTGTCAGTTAAAGATTTTAATAAAGGATAACTCTTAAGTAATTTTTTTTTATTAAGATTTTTTTTTAAAATAATTTTATGTTTTTTATTTATTTTTCCTAAAAAATTCTTAAAAATTATATTTTTAGTCAACATATAATTATTGAATTTTTTCAATTATGGCACTTTCAATATCACTTGATTGATTAGAATTATTATCTTCATTGTTTTCTATCCCAATGCTTAAAAGATCTTTTACTTCTGATGTATCGCTATCACCTTCTTTTAAAACTTCTTGATTCCCTGGTGTTGGAAGCGTCTCATAATCAGGGGGTAAAGCTAATGGATTTTTTTTTTGTACTAAGAATTCATCCTTTTGTTCTGATCTTTTTTTTCCTTGAAGAGCATCCTTGGCACTTTCACAAGAATACAAAAAAAACGTAATGAAGATTATTGTTATTATATTTAGTTTACTTTTGTTCATTTTGTTTTTTATAATTGAATAATTCAGCAAAAATAAGACATATTATACCAATAGTTATAAATATATCTGCAACATTAAATATAAACCAATGGTATCCTTTATAATTTAAATCTATAAAATCAGGCACAGCATTGTAATAAAATCGATCAAATAAATTTCCAAAAGATCCACCCAAAATTGCAAGTAAAAAATATGTTTTTATACCCTTTTCCATATATATTAAATATATAATTATAAAGTTAATCAATAATATAATAAAAGTAATTCCATCATAAATATATTTTTGATCAAAAGATAACAATCCAAAGCCAATGCCTTTGTTCCATATTAAGAATAAATTTAAAAAAGAATTTAAATAAAAATCAACTTCTCCAGCTTCTTCGGCTATATTAAGAATTATTATTTTGGTTACTCTATCCAAGACAAATATTAAAATTAATATTAAGATATTAATTATTATTTTTGTATATTTTTTACTTTTCATTAAAGCTTTAGATGACCATGTCTTTTGCAATCATTTTTGCTAATTTTCCAACAAACAGGACATTTGCTCCCTTGAGCTTTCTCTGTAAAAACTTGAATATCATTTTTAATGTTGTCATCCCGCATAATTAAAGCATCAGAAGTTATACAAATTTCAGAAAAATCTTCTTTCTTTGCAATATTAAAAAGCTCATCTTTTAGTTTAATTTGAATATTTGCCTCGAGACTTGATCCTATCACTTTATCTCCTCTCATACTTTCGATACTAATATTTGCCTCGTCCCTAATTTTTTTAATTTTTACCCAATTTAAATTTAACTCTTCATTTTTCCAACTTTCTGGTATTTGAACAAAATTATTTAAATGAATACTGTTTTGTTCATTGTTCTTATTAACCATCCTGTAAATTTCTTCAGTAGTAAAAGATAATATTGGAGCGAGCCATTTCAATAAACATTGAAGTATAACATTTAAAACTAATATACAATTTGATCTTTTTTTTGAATCTATTGGATCACAATAAAGAAGATCTTTTCT
>CEUZ01031989.1_pt1 | contig 13506 bp, 13 predicted proteins | sample 361511 | NCBI WGS metagenome assembly CEUZ01 (sample SAMEA2622822, study PRJEB7988) | marine metagenome | biome: marine biome (ENVO:00000447); feature: surface water layer (ENVO:00002042); material: "saline water (ENVO:00002010), including plankton (ENVO:xxxxxxxx)" | depth 5 m
AAATGGCAATGCATATCTAAAAACCCAGGAGAGACAATTGCACCATTAGCATCAATACGAAGCTCATCTGGCAAATCAATAGAATCAAATTCTCCAGGATTACCGATTGCCTCTATTAGTCCACCGGTAATTAACAAATCCCGGGGTTCATTAATCTTCTGGATTGGGTCAATAACCCAACCACCTGATATCAACAACTGTATTTTACTCACACTCACTCCTATTGAGTAGCTTCGTTCCTTACTATAGCCAAATATAATAGTGCCATGCGAACTGCAACGCCATTTGTGACTTGTTCAGAGATAACTGATTGAGATCCTCTGGCTACAGCCGTGGTAACTTCGATCCCTTCTTGCACTGGACCTGGATGCATGATAATTGCATCTGGCTTTGCAATCTGAATCCTTCTTGCATCCAGTTGATACAACCGAATATATTCGCGTATATTGGTTATTCCTCCGCGACCATGATTTTCTGACTGAACCCTAAGGGCCATCACTGCATCTGCTCCATCTAAGGCAACTTCCAACGAAGTCTCGATTCTTACTTGCGAATTCTTAGCGTTCCCGCCACCAATCTGTGTAAATGCCTCAGACAACGGCAAAAACGCAGGTGGGCCACATAGCGTCACTTCTGCCCCCATTTTAACCAAGCCCCATAAGTTAGACCTCACTACGCGACTATGCAAAATATCGCCAACTATAACTATCTTTTTTCCGGCCAAAGATCCCATATGATTACGCAGTGTATAAAGATCAACTAATGCCTGTGTGGGATGGGCATGCATGCCATCACCTGCATTAATTACCCCCATGCGTTCTAAATTTCTCGCAAGCACATTAGGAACACCTGCATGCGGGTGTCGAACTATAACCACGTCAGCTGCGAGAGCTTGCAATGTCTCGACCGTATTGATCAAGGCCTCTCCTTTTGCCACGCTACTGGAACCTTCTGAGACGTTAATTACATCCGCGTTGAGAATTTTTGCTGCCTGCTCAAACGATACTCTGGTCCGAGTACTTGGTTGATAGAAGAGCGTCACAATCGTTTTGCCTCTTAGGCTTGGAGCCTTCTTGATATCTCTCCCTACAATTTCCTTCATAGCATCAGTAACGCTAAAAACGTATTCAATCTCATCAACTGCAAAATCATCCAGATCGATAACGTGCTTACGTGTCAGGATTGTTCTCGAAGATGGTTCCTTGACAAGTAAATCCCCAACTCTAGTCATCCAATGCCTCCCGAGCAATCAAAACTTCATCGACACCATCTATCTCTTTAAGCTGCACCTGTACTATTTCATGGCTAGAGGTAGGCAAATTACGACCAATATAGTCGGACCTTATAGGTAGCTCTCGATGACCTCGATCAACTAATGCCGCTAGTTGAATTAAGTTCGGGCGCCCAAATTCTAATAGACCATCCAAGGCGGCTCTTATGCTTCGCCCTGTATAAAGGACGTCATCCACAAGAACAACTCTTCGACCATCCAAATTCACAGGTATCTGCGTAGGGCTTAGAGGCTTGCCCGCGCGAGAATTGAGGTCATCCCGATATAAACCTATCTCCAATGAACCGACTTCAACCCTCACACCCTCGAAAGACTCAACCAGTCCTGCAAGCCGTTTAGCTAACGGAACACCTCGAGTATGGATCCCAACCAGAACTAAGCCGGTTGCCCCTGACCCTCTTTCCAAAATTTCATGGGCCATCCTTGCCAGAGCACGGCTGATGTCCGATTCACTCATAACCTTCTGGGCATACAAAATGGCGCCTCCCCGCTATATCCAAGCATGAGGCGCCAGCGCGTACCTAGTAATGAGACTCGTAGGTCTCTTATCGCGCCCTTATCAGCCTCACTGGACTGTCTTAAAGGACCCACCACGTCCCCGTGGTTCAGTCATTGTATCAAATTTGCCCATTTCATGCCACGGGGCCTACTCTGATTTTGTTGTTCGCGTTGATCTAACTTGATAAAATGACATGCTGAGAGCACAAACAACCACGTCAATTCGATTCAAGAGGAGACCCATGAATGTCTTAGTCACTGGGGCAGCTGGATATATCGGGAGCGTAATCGTAGCTGATTTAATAAGCAATGGTCATGTGGCCATTGCCCTCGATAACCTTTCTCTCGGGCATAGGAACGCCATACACCCAAATGCTATCTTTGTTCCCTGTGACCTATCCAACTTTGATCAGGTGTCCTCTGTGTTTTCCACGCAAGAAATCGATGCTGTTATCCATATGGCAGGGCAGTCACTTGTCGGTGAATCAATGCAAGACCCTGGGAAATTTTTTCGAGCAAATATCCTAAATGGGCTCAACGTATTAGAGGCAATGCGGCACCACAATGTTAGAAAATTTGTATTTTCATCAACTGCAGCTGTATATGGAGAACCAACAGAAATTCCACTATCCGAAACCTCTGAATGCGCCCCCATAAACCCTTATGGGGCTTCAAAATTACAATTCGAAAAGATCTTGCCTTGGTATCTAACCACTTATGGAATTGACTATATGGTCCTGCGTTATTTCAATGCTGCTGGAGCTACCGACACCCTAGGAGAAGCCCATACGACCGAAAGCCACCTAATCCCCATTCTCCTTGAGACCGCATTAGGCTTGCGCTCTAAGTTTGAGATTTTCGGGTCAGACTACAATACTCGAGATGGATCATGTATAAGGGATTACATCCACGTTTCCGACTTGGCTTCGGCACATATAAAGGCCCTCGAGGTCATTAGTCAACCCACAAGCAGGATATACAATCTAGGTATCGGTCATGGCTATTCGAACTTGGAAGTCCTAGAGGCGGCCAGAGCCATCACAGGGCTACCCATTGAGGCTACTATTGGCGCCAGACGATCAGGAGATCCCCCAGTGCTTATTGCCAGGGCGGACAAAGCCCGTAAAGATCTTGGCTGGTCCCCTCGGTTTGTAGAAATCGAGCACATAGTGAATTCCGCCTGGCTTTGGAAAAAGAAATATCCGAATGGCTATGTTGACTAAACCTGGCATATAGGCGTATATATCAGAAAAGATATTGGGAGGGAGACTAAACCGTGTCAAACAGAGAAAATGTAATTATCGTGGGATCTGGTCCGGCCGGATACACTGCTGCGCTCTACGCCGCACGTGCAAACCTCATGCCGCTAGTCATCGAGGGGGCTACCCCGGGTGGACAGCTAACTATCACTACCGACGTAGAAAACTACCCAGGATTCGTACATGGAATTCAAGGGCCCGAGATGATGCTGATTTTCAAGGAGCAAGCTGACCGCTTTGGTGCCCGCTTCATTAGCGGTAGTGCAACAGATATTACGCTCAACGAATCCCCCTTTTCCGTCACCGTTGATGAAGAAGCTGTTTATTCAGCCAATAGCCTCATCATCTCGACGGGAGCAAGCGCGAAACTACTTGGACTGGAATCCGAAACTCGCTTTATGGGAAGAGGGGTTTCCGCTTGTGCAACATGCGACGGCTTCTTCTTCAGAGATAAGGAAGTTATAGTTGTCGGTGGAGGGGATACAGCAATGGAAGAAGCAACATTTCTCACGAAATTTGCTTCAGCTGTCTATGTGATACATCGAAGAGATTCTCTCCGGGCCTCCAAGATAATGCAGGATAGGGCATTTGAAAATCCTAAGCTTCATTTTATTTGGGACTCAGTTATAGAAGAAATTTTATCTGAAGATCAAATGGTGGTATCTGGGGTGAAAATCAAACATCTTCCAACAGGAGATACATATGATAAACCCATTAGCGGTGTCTTCATTGCCATAGGACATCAACCAAACAGTGAACTGTTTGTCGATAAACTCACCCTGAATGAAGCCGGGTACATACTAACTTCAGAGGGAACAAACACCAACGTACCCGGGGTGTTCGCCTGTGGGGATGTTCAGGACTGGACCTATCGCCAGGCCGTTACTGCTGCAGGTTCTGGCTGTATGGCTGCAATTGACGCAGACAGGTACCTCGCTGAACATCATGAAATCCTTACGCCAATTCTATACACTGCTACATAATCACAAACCATTCTCAATCCAAAGTCAATCCGATTAAACAATAGCCGGGGAGCCTGATCAGGCTCCCCGGCTATTATACTTTCATATCAGAGGGCGAATCCTCTCTCTAGGTCCCTCTAAGGCGAGGATCTAGAACGTCCCTCAAAGTGTCTCCCATCATGTTGAACGAAAGAACTACCAGGCTAATCGCCAATCCTGGGAACACTCCCAACCACCAAGCTGTCTCGATGAAACGCCTACCTTCACTCAGCATCATACCCCATGACGGTGTAGGGGGTTGAGTTCCTAGACCCAAGAAACTCAGAGACGCTTCAATGATGATTGCGAATCCAATTTGGACCGAAGCGAGCACGATAATAGGAGCGAAGCACTGAGGTGTCACGTGAAGTAACATGATCCTCCCTGAGCTAGCCCCAATGGCGTGAGCCGCTTCTACATACTGGTTCTGGGACACAGTTATGCAAGAAGCCCGAATCGTTCTACTAATACCTGGCCAGATGATAAACGATATTGCTACCATGGCTGTCTGCGTACTCGGCTCTAACACTGATGCAAGAGCCATAAGTAATATTAGCGATGGGAAGCCTAAGATGACGTCAACAACTCTCTGAAGGAGTATGTCCAACCAGCCCATAAAGTAGCCAGAAACTAACCCTACCACCACTCCAACACCGACGCCAATGATAACTGCAATAAATCCTACATACAGAGAAATTCTCGCTCCGTGCACTATCCTAGCCCAGACATCCCTTCCTGACTGGTCAGTTCCTAGCCAGTGCTTACCACTGGGCTCCTGAAGTGCAGCTCCTACTTTCCGTTCAGCTGCAATTGGATCGTACCTACCAATAAGGTCTGCAAATATAGCAGCCAGCAGCAATATGCTCAGCACTATGGCAGACACCGTCCCCATCGGCTTCCTCTTTGCGATCCTACCAAGCCTTTGATACCACGTTTTTTTCGGTCTTAGACCTGCGACCAGAAGTTCCTCAGCAGCAGTATTTTCAGTAGCCATTGAGTTTTGCCTCCAGATTAGTTGTATTGTTCTTCAGGACAGGGTCCCGCTACAGGCGCAGCCCCCGTAAGGATCCAACAGAGAACTTATAGCACAGTGCTATTCAGAGTGTCAAGATACGATTTCTCAATATCGTAAAATCCCGGCAAATCCAATATTGACAGCAGAATGACAGAATCATAGTCTATGCATCGGACTACCAATAGTCTCTTTCCGTTAAACTGAGTCAAACAGGTGTTGCACCATATGCTGAACTTAGAACTTCAAGAAGCCATAGAGCGAGCAGCACAGCTCCTGAAATCCTCACGCTACAGAATTGCCTTGACAGGCGCGGGCATGTCTGTTGAAAGTGGAATTCCCCCGTTTCGTGGTACTGGCGGTTTATGGACAAAACTTGGGGAACCTCCAATGACAGGATATCAAACTTTCCTACAAGACCCCAAAGCCTGGTGGGAGAATAGGCTCTCAGACGATCAGCCCTCTGAGATGACCGATTTCCAACTTGCCCTTGCTAATGCCACCCCTAACAACGGCCATTATGCCCTAGCCACCCTCGAAACCATGGGTTTTCTCCAATACCTCATCACACAGAACGTAGACGGCCTCCATACTGATGCAGGCAGTCAAAACGTTGCAGAAATTCACGGCAACACTCAGAAATTACGTTGTATCGGATGTGGATTCAGGATTCACCGCGATGAATTCGTGATCTCAGAAGTACCCCCAATATGCCCTGAATGCGGAAACATCATAAAAAGCGACGGAGTGATGTTTGGAGAACCTATACCATCCGCAACGCTTTCGATATGTCAGGAGGAAACGCTGAAAGCTGATTGCATACTAATCCTGGGAACATCGGCCACAGTGCACCCAGCCGCAAGTTTGCCAGAAATCGTTTACCGCAATGGCGGCAATCTTATAGAAGTAAACCCTGAAAGCACGCAACTTTCCTCGTTTTGCAACGTTAACCTCTTTGGAAACACCGGCGAAGTACTACCTGCATTGATATCCATTTTATCCAAAAGCCGTAATCAGTAACACGGTAGTCGTACCGTTTTAACCAAGAATCCCATCCTGAATCCGAAGAACCCTATCTGATTTCTCCGCAACCGATGTATCATGGGTCGCAATTATCACCAGGGCTCCCCGATCATGGGCGACTGATTGCAAAGCACTGAATATGGTACATGAATTAGTGTTGCCTTTCAAAATGTTGAAGTAATTCCAAGCTTACTTGCGGGAAAGCTTGGCAGCAATCAGAGCTCCAAGCCCGCCAAACAATCCGACATATAACCCTCCAACGGAAGAAACCACCACAACTTGCAACACTCCCGCAGCATCTTGCACAAAGTCATTCATGATCACAGCTAAACCACCGATACAGACAAAGATACCTATCCCGCCCATACAGCCACCGATAGCAAGTGCTAACCTTGGGGTCGCCTTAACAACCGTGCCACCAACAAACCCGCCTATGATAGGCCCGAGCGGTCCCGTAATGAAATGCAAAATAGGCGGCAAACATGCTACAACAAACACGAATATCCCGATGATGCTCGCTTTAAGAATACTCCCCAAAATATTGCGTCCTTCCTCATAGCTGCATTCAAAACTATCTAGCTTCGTGTACCGCTAAGGAATGAATATCCTCTCTAAACCTAAGTGAGACGAGTTGACTGATTCTTATCTATTCACGTACCATTACGTGCAGGCTTTAAGGTGATCACTAACTTATTTCGCACGGCCCCGTGGTGTAGCCTGGTTAACACACAACACTGTCAATGTTGAGATCGCCGGTTCAAATCCGGTCGGGGTCGCCATAATCACCTAAATTAGGCGCATTCCTACACTAACACGCCGGCTCCGTCTGGGAAACAACCCGTCCACTCTTCTCATACACTAGCCAACTCAGCCTCTTCTTACCCAAGAAAGGAGTTTCCCTCTCAACATCTACTTCCCAATACCTTGTAACATTGCCACGCCTATCAGCCGGGACAAAAACAGCACTCCAAGTTGCTCCCTGTCCATCAATTATGCTACAGGATTGCTGCTCACTAACGTAGCATGTACTGCCGTGCTGTAGCCCTCCGCGACCCTCACAAGACTCTTCATTGCCTAAGTCAATCGCGGTACGTATATCATAAGTATGAGATGCCAAATGTTGCTTTACGACACCTATCGCTTGCCCAGAATCACTCAGGCGATCCGGAGCTTCTTGAGGTTCTCGGCAACCAACAAATGCAATAGCAACCAAAACAATCATCGCCATAAGTGCCCCGACCAGAGGTCCCTCGGCGATGCTTCTTAATCTACTCAACTGATCCACTCCTATTAAGATGTGTACATACCGTATTGTACATTGATTCCTATCAGTGTAGTGTCTAGCATAGGAACTGCGTAATCATTAACATTACCATGGAGATTCAGGGTTACTGACAATCGTTATACCAATCGAGGAGGATTTTAATGCCAACTATAGAAGAAACCCTTAATTCTTTAGGGCTATCTCTACCGGAACCATCAACTCCGGTAGCCAATTATGTGCCTGCAGCAATAACTGGTAACCTAATATTCCTTTCGGGGCATATCCCACGCACTTCTGACGGATCTTTCATCACCGGGAAACTTGGCGAAGACTACACTACGTCGCAAGGATATGAAACTGCACAACTAGTCACTTTATCCCTGCTTGCTTCTATCAAGCAGGCACTTGGGTCCCTGGACAGATTAACCAAAATAGTTCGGCTAACATGCCTCGTTAACTGTACCCCAAGCTTCATTGACCAGCCTGCCGTTGCAAATGGCTCTTCGGATCTTTTATCAAGTCTATTGGGGTCCGATAATGGGCACTCGAGAGTAGCAATAGGAGTGGCTAGCTTACCAGGGGGGGTTCCTGTGGAAATTGATCTTATAGCAGAATACTCAAGCTAAGCTCAAAAAACTTCTATGCTGGTAACCAGAGATAAAATGTAAGCCTGCCTCAAGCCTTACCTCTTTCCCAAAGCCTTTTTAGCCAAAACCAGCACACCGACCGCTGCTACTCCTAGTGCAACAATCGCTACGGTTAGCAACGTGAAATTTGCGGCCATCCTATCTAATAAGCCAGAATTACCAAGATAGTACAAAACCCCTGCCAACAAGAAAAATCGTGCCCCTCGTCCAATCAGAGAAACCACTATAAAGGACCGCAGATCAAACCTCAGCATCCCCGCTGTTATCGCAAAAACTTTATATGGGATTGGCGTGAAGGCAGCAATCAGGACGACCCAAATTCCATACCGACCAAAAAGATTTTCGACTTGGTACGATTTCTCGGCCGACACAATTTTCAACAAAACACGTCGGCCGAAAAAAATCCCGCCCATCCACCCGACCACTGCCCCTGCGACAGACGCGACGGTAGCAACAAGGGCCAACCAAAACACCGACCCAGGATTAATCGCAGCCATGCCCAAAATAAGCGGGTCGGAGGGGATCGGATTAAAGATCGACTCTGTAAAAGAATTTATCGCCAACGCAAAGACCGCCCATGGACTATCAGAAAACCCAACCACCCACTCTTTGAACTCGTGCAAAAGATTCAGCACTTACTTGCACTCCTACATTCCACATAATCCAAGCTGGAGACATAAGTATACCTGATGTCAACTTTTCGATGTGCCCATCACTTCGCCCGTCTGATATTCGTAACAGTTAAATCTACTCTGCCTATTGCCATGGTTTACAATCGTGATATAATCCGATTCGGTGGCAGATTGGTGTGTCCAGCACCCGATTTGCAGGCGTGTTTCGTAAACACATCTGCTTGTTGGATAGTAAAACAAACCGTCCTCAGTATCGGTGAAAGGGCCTTTGCCAACTAATGTAGAAAGGAGATCACCGATGGATTACGAGGATAGAACTCTATCATGTGTCGATTGCGGACAACCCTTCATCTTCAGCGCGGACGATCAGGCTTTCCATGCCGAAAAAGGATTCACAAATGAACCCAAACGGTGCCCGGCTTGCAGACAAGCCCGGAGAGCAGAACGTGGCGGTGGATTCGGGCAAGGACCGCGTGAGATGCATCCCGCAGTCTGTGCAGACTGCGGCAAAGAAACGACTGTGCCCTTCAGGCCTCGCGGAGACCGTCCTGTGTACTGCAGTGACTGTTTTAGCACACGACGACCGAGCCCGCGAACTAGCTGGTAAGGTAATCGGCAGTTAAACAAGATAAACGGAGACCAGGCGAACGCGCCGTCTCCGTTTATCTTTTTCTGCGACTGCCATAGGCTATCTCCGCTTAGCACCTGCACATCGTCCACCAGATTCCAGCCCTCACGCACTAAGACACCCACAAGGCCAACCACCGCAGAACCCCTTAATTAACAAGAATGAGAATCATTCCCGATACATATTACCCACCTATGTCTGTGTTTGTCAATATATCAATTTGGCTTTATTGTCACCTCCAATCCCTGTTCACGTGAACACTCCCAGGCATTCAAGTACGAAGTCCGCAGCCGAGTTGCCATTTTGCGACGATATCGGTATTGATTTCGCAATAAAACCAACGCTCATGTCGACAATAATTGTGTTGACAGAATGATTAGCACTATATACAATCCGATCCTATAGAAGGGGTGATCGTAGGCGTGGGGCGCCATAATGACCACAGGCCAAGATGGGTCACCGACTCAAAACGAGGAGACGCACGATGGATTTCTCTACTCCATACACGGATGAACAGCAGGCATTTAGAGCAGAAGTTCAAACATGGATTCAAGCAAACGTGCCCGACGATATGCGCGAACCTATTGACCCGCAGGACTTCAGTAAAGAGCAATACCTCTTCTGGAGAGAAAAACACCAAGAGCTGGCAGTAAAGGGATGGCTTTACCCAACATACCCAACCGAATATGGTGGGGGGGGACTTACTGCAGATCACGAAACCATCTTGCAAGAGGAATTCTATAAAGGTGGCGTGCCTCGATCACCGAACAGCGATATCGTTCTCGCCACACTTCTTGTGTGGGGAACAGAAGAGCAGAAGGAGCAATTCCTCCGACCAATGCTTACTGGCGAATACAACTCCTGGCAGAAGTTCACTGAGCCTCAGTCCGGTGCCGACCTCGCCAACTATCAGAGTACCGCTGTCCGGGATGGTGACGACTGGATCCTCAATGGCCAGAATGTCTATGTAAGTGGCAGGCCAAATACTGAATGGGGACTCGGCGGACCTACTTATATGTGGGGCCCCATGCTAACTGATCCAGATGCACCTCGTCACAGGAATCTTGGCTTCTTCATGATTCCGACCGACGCTGAAGGTGTCACTATGCGTGAACAACGTCTCATCAATGGCTGGGATCAGCACTTCATCTTCCTTGACAACGTTCGCGTTGCTGGCGACCACCTCATCGGTGGAGACCATCAGGGATGGCAGGTTGCGCAGACTACCCTTGAAGGAGAGCACGGTGGGCGCGGCCAGGCATTCCCACGTGATGAAGCAATGGACAATATGCTGCAGTACATTCAAGTCGAGGCGAAAAAGGGCTCCGCACGGGCCACCGATGACGTGGTCCGCCAAACTGCTGTTGACTCCTACATAGATTTCGCGGTCAACAACCTCCTACTCCAGAGAACCTACTGGATGTACACAACAAGGCAAGCCATCATAACCGAAGGCATAGTTGCAAACGTATATCGTCGAGAAAACGCATGGCGTCAGTCGGCGAGAATACGAGAGGTTATGGGACTCAGTGGTATGCTCGGAGTAGATGACCCTGGAGCACCTTTCGGAGGTCAGCCAGAGGTTTACCAGCGAGCTGCGTTCGCGCAAGGCCATGCTGGTGGAAGCTTAAACATCGCTCGAGTTACAGCGGCTCGTCGTATCGGCATCAGCCGAACCCAAGAGCGCCCTGCACCAACCCCTGCAACTGCTACTCAGCATGGGAGCTAACCCTTAAAGCAACTAAAGCAACAATGGTAAGAAAGTAACTTGGGATCTCCTATCTAGGAGATCCCAAGTTACTTTCTTACCATTTTACGAATACAAACTAGTCAAACATCAAGCTAGCAACTCGTTTTTTATGATATGCAGGATCTCCCAAGTAACTAAACAGTGTCCGTGACTTCTTAGTATACAAATACAACCCATACTTCATATCCACTGACACCCCTCCATGAACATAATGGGCATTCTCTGTTCCCCGGGTGAACCCCTCACTCGCCACTATCTTGGCCATTGAAACTGCCTCAGCAATATCCTGCTCCCTTGCACCATTATCAATCATTGAAAGGGCCTCATACGTAGTCCAGCGCACTGCCTCAAGATCATTAACAATGTTGATAATCATGTCTTGAACTCTTTGAAACGTACTGATGGGAACCCCGAATGCTATCCTGTTCTGGCTATAAGATACTGACATATCTGCCATCTGTTGCAATCCTCCTAGCATATAAGCGCAAAGCAAAGCCGTCCCTCTATCCAAAATGGGTTCTAATACTTCGTACCCTCGGTTGACCTCACCAACAACTTGCGCCTCCGTCAGGATCGCATCCTCAATAGCAATTTCGTACAGCTTATCTCCTGTCCAGCCACTCACTTCCTTAACGTGAATTCCAGGAACTTCCTTGTCCACGATAAACAATGTAAGCCCTGATCCACTTACGTCAGTTGCTCGTGTACGCGCCACAAGCAGATAGCTGTCAGCAGATTCTGCGTCCGGAACAAAAAGCTTAGTCCCAGAGACCACATACTTGTCACCTACTTTATTTGCCTGGGTATGTATGCTTTCTGGTCCCCACCCGTACCCTGGCTCAGAGAAAGCAAAGGCAACTATTCTGTTCCCATCTGCTATCAAGGGCAGATAGTGCTGCCGTTGATCGGCGGTGCCGGCCTGTTGTAGTACAAGCGCAGACAATACTGAAGATGAGTGCAATGGGCTGGGCATACAGGCCCACCCCATTTCCTCAAACAACAAGCCCGCATCTGTAAGAGAACTACCCATACCTCCATATTGTTCGTCAATTACTATGCTAGGCCATCCTATTTCACTGATATCCTTCCAAAGACTTTCAGAAAATCCCCTCTCTGATTCATCTATCTCTCTAACGACTTCTCTGGTACATTTATCCTGCACAAATCTATGTGCATTGTTGCGAAGCATTTCCTGTGCGTCTGTTAATCCTAAATCAACCATTCTGCAGCCTCTATTCGTTGTATTTTTAGTATGTACTATCTGATTTACTATGCGACTTTAGTAGGTGCGGCTTCTTCCTTGCTCCGACTGAGTCCTAATCTTCTTGCCATGATTAATTTCTGAATCTCCGAGCTGCCTCCGGGATGATGTGCTGTAATCGCCTGCCTTTGATGGCTCTCAAAAACACCCCTGCTTGGCGCCCAATTTGAATCATTTAACATGGCATATGGACCTGCAACTTCAAGCACTATGTTTCCCAATTTCATTGCGAGCAGCTTCCTCAAAAGAGAGTTTTGGGACCCATGAAACGTCATCCTCTTTTGGTTGTTAAACATCCAATAATTCCGTAGGGCTATCAATTCGACAATATGAGTTTCAATCCGTGCCTCGACGAGTAAATCTCTTATCCTTGGGTCCTCAATTAACGGGTTGCCGGCACCATCAACAGCTGTTTGTGCATAATCAAACAAGGCAGCTACCACCCCACCATCCCTAGATGCCCCCTCTCCGATACTGCCACCGGCTCCATGTTCTATCTCAAGTGAAGTTTGCGCCACCTGCCATCCCTGATTTTCTCCTCCGACTAGATATTCACCAGGCACTCTTACGTTATCGTAATATACAAACCGCTTGCCCACATTTACTATGAGTTCCATATCAGAAAACGATATCCCGGGAAGATCAGCAGGAACATAAAATGCTCCCAGATTCCTATGGCGTGGGCTCGTCTGATCAGTAACAGCAGTCGTCCATATATAATCAGCGGAGAAGGGCCCCCCAATATAAACCTTGGTACCATTTATAATGAAATCGTCTCCATCCCTGACTGCACTAGTCGTAATAGAGGCCGCATCGGAACCAACCTCAGGTTCAGTAAATGCTTGCCAAGTAATCACATCCCCTTTGTTAATTAAAGGTAGAAACCGCTGTTTCTGCTCTTCTGTGCCCCAAACCATCATCGCTGGAGCAGCAAGTCGATTGTCATATATTGCTGGAATTTTCCTTTTTGAAAGTTCTTCCTCAAGAACTTGGGCCATATCGACACTCAAACCACCACCACCGTACTCAGACGGCCAAAGCGGGGCTAACCATCCCTTAGCCCCAAGCTTCTTCCTGTATTCTCGTACCCAGTTATATAATTCGTGGCTCATATCACCGGTTTCTCGAGGTATTTTGAATTCTGCAGGGATCTGAGCGTTTTCAGATAACCAGACACTGACTTCTTGTCGGAATTTTTCCTGTTCCGCGGAATAAGTTATCTCTGTACTAAAGTCCATAG